>OIYY01000646.1_pt1 | contig 23201 bp, 15 predicted proteins | sample 1588341 | NCBI WGS metagenome assembly OIYY01 (sample SAMN03283287) | human gut metagenome | biome: human-associated habitat; material: feces | host: Homo sapiens | place: Peru | collected 2012 | reverse complement strand
GCAGAGTGGTCAGTCTTATACACAAATATCTCCGAAGTGGTGTAATGAACAAAGGTTTATTTGAAGCGAGCGAGGAAGGAACGCCTCAAGGCGGACCTCTAAGTCCATTGTTGAGTAATATAATGCTCAACGAATTGGATAAAGAACTCGAACGCAGGGGACTACCCTTTGTGCGCTATGCTGATGACTCGATGATATTCTGTAAGTCCAAAAGGGCTGCAATGCGAGTAAAGGAGAGCATAACCCGATTTATAGAGAATGCTCTATATCTCAAAGTCAACAAGGAAAAGACTGTAGTGTCGTATGTGCGAGGAGTGAAATACCTCGGCTACTCCTTTTATGTGATGAAAGGCAAATGCCAACTCACGGTGCATCCAAAATCCAAAGCCAAGATGAAGTCAAGGTTGAAAGAACTGACAAGTCGCAGCAATGGTTGGGGACATGCCAAGAGAAAGCAAAAACTGAAAGAATACATAAAAGGGTGGGTAGGTTATTATCATCTTGCCAATATGAAACGTCTTTTACTTGAAACAGACGAATGGTTAAGACGTAGAATACGCATGTGTATATGGAAATCTTGGAAGAGAGTCAAGACAAAAGTGGCAAACCTCATCAGATGTGGTATTAGTAAACACAAAGCATACGAATGGGGTAATACTCGCAAAGGCTATTGGCGAATAGCTGATAGCTACATACTGCATAGAGCTATAACAAAAGAGCATTTATGTAGGGCAGGGTATGCAACTTTAATGGGGGCGTATCTCGAATGGTACCCAAAATAGGAACCGCCGTATGCCGAACGGCACGTACGGTGGTGTGAGAGGTCGGTAAATACGAAAGTAGGAGATAAACACCTATGATTAGTATTTACCTCCTACTCGATTCTTATTCTCTGGCAGGGCTGTTGATGGGCATCAAACAATCCTGTCAGTATTATTATTTGATAACCACCTTCTTGTTGTTGATGATGTAGATGCCATTGCTCAGGTGCAGTTCGCTCATTGAAGAGGCGGTTGCAATCTGGTTGCCTTGCAGGCTGTAAACCTTCACACCCTTGTTGCCGAATGATGTTGTGATGCTCTCAATACCAGCTAACTCACCATCGGTGTAGCCTAAAGAGAGAGTCTTTGCTTCGTAACCTTCTGGCAACTCCAAGTAGGCACCGAAAGCATTGGTAGTAGCTTCTGCATCGCCTTTCTTGAAGGTACAGTCGGCAGCAAGGTTATATTTACCTTCTATGCTGCCTGGGGTATAGGTTCCTACGAATGTTGTGCCAAGGCCATTGTTTGTGTTGACCACACCCTTGTCGGTGAAGGTGAACTCGGTGACAGCCTCGTTGTAGTTGGCGACGAATGGAACGTTGGCTTCAATATGATCTGCTTTCTCGAAAGTAACGACCGAGTTATTGTCTTCTTTGTCTACGATTTCCTTATAGGTTGCGATGCTTGCTGCCTTCATATCATCCTTGCTTACCCAGAAAGGCAGGCACATAGTGTTGTAGCCAGCGTTTACAGAGCGTTTTAGGGTTACATTTGCTGCCTGGAAATCTTCATTGACCATGAAAGACTTGGTGTCGTCGAGTACGAGTTTAGCGCATTTTCCGTCTTTCACCACGTTGTCAGCCTCGTAAGCTTCATCAGCATATACGAGAATATTGCTGTTGTCGCCTCGCATAGCATTAATATCAGCATCCTTTACGATGCAGCCTTGCATGATAATATTGGCAGGCTTGCCAGAAAGTTTTGTTGCCAATGTGGCAAAGTCGTTGTATCCAACCTTTTGCCATTCGCCTTCAGTATTCTGACATTCACCCTTCATCCAGGCACCCTCCAGCTTGATAACTCCCTCAAGCGAGTTGGGTTCTATCTTTGAGAGCAGCTGACCATTCACCGTAGTAGCTGGCTCTATCTGGATATTGTCGATATAAACTTCTTGTTCTCCCACTACATCACCAGTCTGGGCAGTGATGGTCATGATGCCAGGATAGTCGAAGCTTCCGTTGTTGGTATAATCGAATATTACTTTCTGCCATTTTCCTGCCTCACTGTAATAAGATGCTACTTTTTTCCAGTAACCCTCTGAGCCATCAGTAGGGTCGGAGAGTTCTATCTGTATGTTTTCAGCCTGCGACTTCTTGATCATCAGAGAAACGCGGGTGCTGCCCTGTAAAGAGGGAGTCATCCACTCGCGGAAAGGCAGTTTCACAACCTTCTTGTCGTTGGTCATCACAAACTTCAGACATTTCTCAGAAGTGTTGATGCCGTCCGTCTCTGGGTTAGCAACCACTTCGGGATCACCATCGGCCCAGAAGCCAATAGCCTCTTTACCCAATTCCTTGTCCTCACCATTCCAAAGAGTGGTTTGTGCGAATGTTGCTGCTGATGCCATGATGGCAACACATAGAGTAAATACTTTTTTCATTTTTGAATCTTTTAGTTTAACAATGTTCAGGTTTATTATTAAGAGAAGAGGAATATTGTTTTTTTGCTTTCCTCTAACTCTCAGCTTTTAGTTTTTTTTTACGATAATGCAAATGTACGATATTAAAGAAAAATTCAACACCAAAAATCGTTCTCTCTTTGAAAGATATGTTTCTTGCAATCATTTCATCCTATTTTGAAATGATATTTACTGAACTTTCTTGCAGTGTAAGTTGAGGGCGTTATGCGTCCTGTTACACTTATGACGCACCCTCACCTTCTGTCGTTATTGTTAAGTCTCAATAAAGTGCTTAAATCGTATCTGCCCATGGCTTTGGGCATCTTTGCCCATAACAATGGACAAAGATGTTCATCGTTATGGGTAAACTTGCCCATCGTAGTGGGCAAGTTGTATAGTTGTACGTCAGTTTAGGCACTGATACTTATCCGAACTGTATAATATTTGAAGAAACGAAAAAAGAGGAGATATGTGTCTCCTCTTTTTTTGAATCCATCAGACTGCCTTATATCTGCCAGTATAAATTCGATTTCTTTTCTTCTTTGTCTATGTCGTCATCGGTCCATAGATTGACGTCGTGGGGTTTGGATTGGAATTCAAAGTCTCCTGGTTCCTGGTCAATGCCCATATTTGTGTTCTTTTCAGGTGAGGCAGCCAGCATCGTAGCTGTGGCACAATGACATATTGTGATTGCGGGGCTTATGTATGTTTGCTTTTTCATTTGATGATTACTTTTTTGTTGTTGATAATGTAGATTCCATTGCTCAGGTGCAGTTCGCTCATAGAAGAAGCGGTCGCAATCAGGTTGCCTTGCAGGCTGTAAACCTTCACACCCTTGTTGCCGAATGAGGCTGTGGTGCTCTCAATACCTGTAGTCTCACCATCAGTGAAATCTAAAGAGAGAGTCTTTGCTCCTGCGTTATCCCCTGACAATTCCAAGTAGGCACGGAAAGCTTTGGTGGTTGCACCAGCACCGCCTTTTTTGAATGTGTTGTTGGTTGTAAGACCATATTTACCTTCCATGTTACCTGGGGTATAGGTTCCTATGAATGTAGTGCCAAGGCCATTGTTTGTGTTGACCACGCCCTTGTCTTTGAAGGTGAACTCGTTGTTAGCCTCGTTGAAGTTGGCGATAAATGGAACATTGGCATCAACTTCATTTACATTCTTGAAAGTAACGACAGACTTGTTCTCAGATTTATTGATTTTATCGAAGGTAGCGATGCTTGCAGCCTGTATTTCCTCCTTGCTTACATAGAAGGGCAGACACATGGTGTTGTTGCCAGGGTTTACAGAGCGTGTCAATTTTACAGACGCTGCTGTGAAGTTTTCGGGAATGGCAAAGGCGTAGGCGTCGGTCAGTTCTACATTTGCTGCGTTGCCATCAGCCACCACGTTGGCGTGGTCGTAAGCCACATCGGCATAAACGATGGTGTTGGGGTTTTTGAAGAACTGATTTACGTCAACATCCTTTGTAACCGTGCCGCGCATGTCGACCGATGTCACTGCGTCAGACAACTTGGCTTTGACTTTTTCAAAATCGTTGTATGGCACCTCCTTCCAGGGGTCGACGTCCGCATTCTGACAAACACCCTTGAGCCATGAGCCAGCGAGTTTGATGTTGCCGTTGAGCGATTCGTCTGTCACGTTGTCGAGTGTCATGCCACCCACAGTGGGGATGTCTTCGATCTGCACATCGTCGATGTAAACCTCCTTACTTCCTTCAAAATTGTCGGTTGTGGGAAATATAGCTATCTCGAAAGGATTGCTAAATTCGCCGTTTGTAGAGAAGTCGAAGTATAGCGTGCGCCACGCTCCGGCACCGTCATACCATGCTGCCACCTTCTTATACGCACTTTCGTTGCCATTTTTGTAGGTCAGCTCCACCCTCACGTTTGTGTTATCGTCTTTCTTTATCTTAAGCGACAGACGCTTGCTTGCAAACTGGTAGCCGTTATCATTGCTTATCACCACGCTGCCGTGTTCAAAATCTGTGCCAGTGATTGTAAACTTCAGACACTTGCTCGAGCTGTTTACATCGTCTTTTGTGGGGTTTTCTACTACTTCTGGTGTGCAGCGGTCCCAAAATCCTGTGCCTGCTGTTCCAAGTTCCTTGTCCTTACCATTCCAAAGAGTGGTTTGTGCGAATGTTGCTACTGATGCCATGATAGCAACACATAGGGTAAATACTTTTTTCATAAGACGAATCTTTTAGTTTAACAATGTTCAGGTTTATTATAAGAGAGGAGGAATATTGGTTTTTAGTTTCCCTCGAACTCTTAGCTTTTAGTTTTTTGTAACTATAATGCAAATGTACGATATTGTAGAAAAGTGTACGACCAAAAATCGTTCTCTCTTTGAAAGATATGTTTCATGCAATCATTTCGTTCTATTTTGAAATGAAATTTACTGAACTTAATCTTTGTATGTACGGAAGTTATAGAAGATAAAGGAGTTAAGATGTATAGAAGTGTATCGCGCGTACCTTATTATATATACTCTTTTACTTTTTCAGCTTCCGTATATGAGGAAACTAAAGTATATTTATACGGTATATTTATTCCATAATTGCCAAAAATCGGGCATCCAACTGGGAAATAGAATCCACCTAACTGGGAAATAAAAATTTCCTAACTGGGAAAAAATATTTTCATAGTTAACTCTTGTCCAGTAACGAATATATATGCATAAGGGTGAAAACTACATTTCTCGCTCTTTCCGACATGGCAGAAGGTAAAAAGTCATCTGGTCTTGTAGCGGCAATAGATAAGTCCTTTTTGTCTTCAAAGATGACTGCGTGCAGGAATCATTTTCTTCAAAAAACAGTTCCAAAGATGAGAAAAATGTTTCTTGTAACATATTTAGCATGTAATGAACGAATATTGCGTGGAAGAATAAGATATGTTTGATAAATTTGCAATCGAAAATACCAATAACGCATTTAAAAACAAAACCCAATAACAAAGTAATGAGAACAATCAGAAAAACAGTGTTGAGCATGATGCTCCTGTTGGCTGGTATGACAGCCTCAGCCCAGGAAACTCAATTCCTGAGTAACAACCATTGCCTCTATCGTATTCACCAGAGTGAGAAATATCTCCTGATACCTGTTCAGGAGAGTGCCGAACTGAGTCATGTCAAGGTGATAGCCAACAACCAGCAGTTGAAGACTTTTAATGTCCGCCTTGCCAATACGCACGTAGATTATTACGTGCCTCTCGACTTGGAGGCTTACAAGAGCCAGAAGGGACTGATGCTCGATATTCATGTCGACGGACAGGCTCGTAACGATGGCGGTATTGCCAACTTCGGATGCTGGAAGGGAATGAAGTTCTCCGACAGCTTCGACATGAAGAACCGTGAGCAGTATCGTCCTCTCTATCATCATACTCCTGCCTATGGCTGGATGAACGACCCTAATGGTATGTTCTATAAGGATGGCGTGTGGCACCTTTATTTCCAGTACAATCCCTATGGATCGCAGTGGGAAAATATGACATGGGGACATTCTACCTCTACCGATTTGGTAAATTGGAAGTTTGAGGGTGAAGCTATCGAGCCAGATGTGATAGGAACGATATTCAGCGGCTCTGCTGTTGTCGACAAGAAGAATACCGCTGGCTTCGGCGAGGGTGCTGTCGTAGCTCTCTATACCTCGGCTGGTGAGAACCAGACCCAGAGCATGGCCTACAGTACTGACAACGGAAAGACCTTCACCAAGTATGAGGGCAACCCTATCATCACAAGCAACGTGCCCGACTTCCGCGATCCTCACATGTTCTGGAACGAGGATATCAAGAAGTGGAACATGATTCTTGCTGCCGGTCAGCAGATGAACATCTATTCTTCTGACAACCTGAAAGACTGGACTTACGAGAGCTCTTTCGGTGCAGAGTACGGCAATCATGGCGGTGTGTGGGAATGCCCAGACCTGATGAAATTGAAGGTTCGCGGCACCGACAAGGAGAAGTGGATGCTTCTCTGCAACATCAATCCTGGTGGTCCTTTCGGCGGTTCTGCCACACAATACTTCATTGGTGAGTTCGACGGACACAAGTTTACTTGCGAGAGCAAGCCCGAGGTCACCAAGTGGATGGACTATGGCAAGGATCATTATGCCACCGTCACTTTCGACAATGCTCCCGACGGACGCCGTGTGGCAATAGCATGGATGAGCAACTGGCAGTACGCCAATCAGGTTCCTACCCAGCAGTACCGTTCTGCCAATTCTATAGCCCGCGACTTGGGACTCTTCGAGTACAAGGGCGAGACCTATTGCAGTGTGACTCCTTCTCCCGAGATGACAGCTGCACGCAGCAAGAAGACATCAAAGGCTCTCTCAGAGGCTTGCGAGGCTGTGGTCAATGTGAAGGGCAATGCCACTATCACCCTGAGCAACGACAAGGGCGAGAAGGTGGTGATGACCTATAATGCCAAGGCTGAGACCTTCGAGATGGACCGTACAAAGAGCGGCAAGACCGACTTCAGCAACGAGTTTGCTGCTGTCACCAAGGCTCCTACCTATGGAAAGATCAGCCAGTTCAGAATCTTCATCGACAAGAGCAGCGTCGAGGTCTTGGATGCTGAGGGCAAGATGGCGATGACCAACCTCGTGTTCCCAAGCAAACCCTATAATAAGATAGTTGTGAAAGGAAAGAGAAAGGGTAAGTATCAAGTTTACAAACTTGGAAAATAACAGCTAATATTCACTTCAAAAAAAAAACTAACAAGATATGAATAAGTCTATGAAATTGACCCTTATCCCTGTGATGCTTTGTTTCTTCGCAATGGGATTTGTGGATTTGGTGGGTATAGCCTCCAACTATGTGAAAGAAGACCTCAACCTGAATGATGCTACAGCCAACCTGTTCCCATCATTGGTTTTCTTCTGGTTCCTGATTTTCTCTGTGCCCACGGGCATGTTGATGAATAAGATAGGTCGCAAGAAGACCGTGCTGCTCTCACTCTTGGTGACAGTCATCTCTCTTCTTCTGCCTTTGTTTGGCGAAACCTTCGGCATCATGCTTGTATCGTTCTCCCTCTTGGGTATCGGTAATGCGCTGATGCAGACATCGCTCAATCCGTTGGTATCTGCCGTCACATCCGGCAAGAACCTGGCTTCTACACTTACCTTCGGACAGTTTGTCAAGGCCATCGCTTCCTTTATGGCACCTTATATCGCCATGTGGGGTTCTGTGGCAAGTATTCCTGAGTTTGGATTGGGCTGGCGTGTGCTCTTCCCCATCTATATGATTATCGGTGTGTGCGCAACGCTGTTCCTGGCAGGAACTCCTATTGAGGAGGAGAAGACCGAGGGCAAGGCCTCTGGCTTTGTTGACTGCCTGGCTCTCTTGGGCAAGCCTATCGTGCTGCTTTCCTTCATCGGTATCATGTGTCATGTAGGTATCGACGTGGGCACCAACACCACTGCTCCCAAGATTCTGATGGAGCGTTTGGGATGGACACTCAACGAGGCTGCCTTTGCCACATCGCTCTACTTCATCTTCCGTACCATCGGATGTTTCACAGGCACCGTCTTCCTCCGTATGATGAAGCCCCGTGTGTTCTTCACCATCAGCATCGTGATGATGGCTCTGAGTATGGCAGGTCTCTTCTTCGGCGAGAGCAAGATGATGCTTTATATCGCCATTGCCCTCGTGGGTTACGGCAACTCCAATGTGTTCTCCATCGTCTTCTCGCAGGCACTCCTCTCTGTACCCGAGAAGAAGAACGAGGTGAGCGGTCTGATGATCATGGGCTTGTTTGGCGGTACGGTGTTCCCGCTCATTATGGGTGTTGCCAGCGATGCCATCGGACAGATCGGTGCCGTGCTGGTGATGTCAGTAGGCGTGCTCTATCTGTTCTCTTATATTAATAAGGTGAAGATGTAAACTTCTGAACTTGCAAAACTTGAATTAAAAACACAAAGATTATGAAAATAGAAGATTTGGACAAGAAATATTGTGTAGGTTTGGGCGAGATTCTTTTCGATGTGCTGCCTACAGGTTCTCAGTTGGGCGGTGCTCCTGCCAATTTTGCCTATCACGCTGGTCAGCATGGCTTGCATTCAGTAGCAGTCAGTGCTGTAGGCAGCGACTTGCTGGGCGACGAGGCTCTCCGACTGTTGGACGAGAAGCATCTCAAGTACGTGATGCCACGTGTAGACTTCCCTACAGGAACCGTACAGGTGGAGCTTGATGCAGAGGGTGTGCCTACCTATGACATCAAGGAAGGTGTGGCATGGGACAACATCCCCTTCACCGACGACATCAAGGAGGTGGCTGCCAATGCCGGAGCTGTATGCTGGGGCTCTTTGGCTCAGCGCAACGAGGTAAGCCGCAAGTCTATCTATCAGTTCCTCGACCATACTCCTGAGGACTGCCTGAAGGTTTTCGACATCAACCTGCGTCAGAACTTCTATACCAAAGAAGTGATTTGTGAGAGTTTGAAGCGTTGCGATGTGTTGAAGATCAACGATGAGGAATTGATTACCATCGGCCGTCTCTTCGGTTATCCCGGTCTTGACATCGAGAACAAGTGCTGGCTCATCCTTGGTAAGTACAATCTCGATATGCTCGTGCTCACCTGTGGTGTGAACGGCAGCTATGTCTTTGCTCCTGGTTTCAAGTCGTTCCAGGAAACTCCTAAGGTAGAGGTTGCCGATACAGTAGGTGCAGGCGACAGCTTCACAGGTACTTTCTGCGCCAGCATCCTGAAGGGCAAGAGCATTGCCGAGGCTCACAAGCTGGCAGTAGAGGTAAGTGCATACGTGTGCACCCAGCATGGTGCCATGCCTGTGCTTCCTGAGAAATATACAAAGTAATGTTTCGTTTTTAGTATTTGGTAGTTGATATTTTGATAAAGGACTTCGCTTTACCTGGTCTGTGATGACCAAGGGCGGCGAAGTCCTTTTTTGTGTCTTTGCTATTAAAAGATATTAATTTTTGTTTGTTTGATTTGTGGGTTTTCATTTTTGTTTATATTTTTGCATGTTGCTACTGTGTAAACAAAAACGATACAAAAATGAAAACCGGAAAGAAGCATATTATATTATATGTAATCCTTTTGTTGCTCGTCTTCGTGTCCTGTTCCGACAGGCGCACCGTGATAGGTGTGTCCCAATGCAGTGACGACCTGTGGCGCCAGAAGGTGAACCGCGAAATCAAGATAGGCCAGTATCAGTATAAGAATGTGGATGTGGTCTTCGCTTCTGCCGACAACAATGGGCAGCGCCAGGCCCGGCAGATAGACAGTTTGGTGAAAGCCAAGGTCGACCTCTTGGTGGTGGCTCCCAGTGATGTCAAGACCGTTGCGCCAGCGATAGAGCGTGCCTACCGTGCCGGTATTCCCGTCATTCTTTACGACCGCATGATAGAGTCTACCCACTATACAGCCTATATCGGAACCGACAATGTGGCGATAGGCAGGGAGGTGGCTGATTATCTGGCACACCAACTGCAGGGCAGGGGAACGGTTGTTGAGATAACGGGCGAGCGTGGCTCCACACCTGTTGCCGACCGTCATCGCGGATTTATGCAGGGCATGAAAGCCTTTCCACAGATACAGGTGGTGACGTTGGAAGGCGACTGGAACCTGGCTGGTGCCAAGAAGTTGATGCGCCAGTATATGGATGCGGGCAAGCCTGTTGATGCTGTCTTCGGGCATAATGATGCAGAGGCTTGGGGTGCGCAGCAGGCAGCCAAGGAGAAGAACCGCGAGAAGCAGATGCTCTTTGTGGGTATCGATGGACTGCCTGGTGAGAACCAGGGAGTAGACCTTGTGGACAAGGGCGTGATGACAGCCTCGTACATCTATCCTACCAAGGGCGAGGCCATCGTTCCCTTAGCGATGAACATCCTGCAGGGCAAGCCCTACAAGCGTATGAACTATTTTCAGTCGGCACTTGTCACAGCCGAGAATGCCAAGTTGATAGACATGCAGTACAAGGAGATAGAAGACCAGACCGCCGACCTGAACACCATCTATTCGAGCATCAACGAATATATGAAGATGTACCGGTGGCAGAAGATTATCAGCATCCTGGCCGTTGCCGTGGTGCTGTTGCTGCTCATCATGATATTCTATCGTCGTAAAGTGCGTCGGGAAAAGGAAAAACTCAACGAACAGCGCAAGCAGATGGCAGACGACAAGATAGCCTTCTTTACCAATGTCAGTCATCAGCTCCGCACTCCGCTGACCTTGGTGTCAGGACCGTTGAACCGGCTGATGCAGGCGGACAATTATACCGAGGAGCAGAAGATGCTGCTGCAGGTGGTGTCGCGCAACGTGGGGCAGTTGGAAACCTTGACCGCCGATGTGCTCAACTTCAAGGAACAGGTAGATGCCATGAACCAGGCTTCGGCAGATGAGGCTTGCGAGAAGGAACTCTCTCAGCATGTGCTTCGCGACAGTCGCCATCAGATGTTGCTGCAGCAAGATGTGGAGGAACTGTCCACCATTCTTATCGTCGACGACAATGAGGATATCCGCAGCTATCTGCGTGTGCTCCTTGCCGGTCAGTACTATGTCATCGAGGCTTCGGATGGACAGAATGGTCTGCGCTTGGCTAAGGAGAGTGTGCCCGACCTGATTGTCAGCGATGTGATGATGCCTGTGATGGACGGACTCACCTTCTGTTCGAAGATCAAGGAGGATGAGGTGACCAGTCATATTCCTGTCATTCTGCTTACCGCTCGCAGCGAGGAGTCGCAGCGCATCGAGGGCTATGAGCATGGTGCTGACGCCTATATCACCAAGCCCTTCAGCGACCATCTGCTCCTGGTACGCATATCCAACCTTCTTCAGGCGCGCCGGCAGAGAAAGAATGATGAGGCCAAGCAGATGCTTTCGGCAGAAGACATACAGACCGATGAACCAGGAGAGCGTATGTTCTTGGAGCGGTTCAAGAAGGCTGCCAAGTCGCATATCGGTGATGCCAATCTTCGCATGGATGACTTAGGCTCAGAACTGAGTCTTAGCAAGGTACAGATGTACCGCAAGGTGAAGGCGCTTACCGGCAAGACTCCTGCCGAGGTGCTCAGAGAGATGCGTATGCAAAAAGCCTATTCGCTCCTGAAGCAAACCGACAAGACCATCAGTGAGGTGGCTGCCGAGGTGGGCTTCGCTATTCCCGGTTACTTCTCGGCATGTTTCAAGAAGCAGTTCGGCATCAACCCGACAGAGTTGAGAGACTGACACAGGGAAGTTAGGGGGAAGTTAAAGAAGTTATCACTCCCTTCGGTCGTTCGGGAAGTTAAGGGACGCAATAGTCTTTTGGGATAAGATACACGAACAGACATATCTTTGATTTTTGACAAAAATCGGTATTTTATATCTTTGACTTTTGTCAAAAACCGGTTGGTTATATCTTTGTTTTTTAGCATTTTTAGCATCTAAAGTGTTGATTATCACGTAAAAATAGTTATCTTTGCAGCGGCATAGGCATAAAAGATAAAAGTAATCAATCAAAGTTGGCAAAAATGGAAGATAAAAAATACTTTAGCAGGCAGATAGATGAATCATTAATGGCGTGGAAAAACAGCACACGCCACAAGCCTCTTTTACTCCGAGGAGCCAGACAGGTAGGCAAATCTTCTTCCGTTCGCCACTTGGCGAAACAGTTTGACAATTTTGTTGAAATCAACTTTGAACGCAAGCCTGCATACCTTGAGATATTCAAAGGCGATCGAGATGCAAAGCATATCGTAGAGATGATTAAGTCGATAACAGGTGAACCTATTGTACCAGGAAAGACTTTGCTTTTTTTCGATGAGATTCAGATGTGCCAGGAAGCCATTTCTTCTTTGCGCTTTTTCTGGGAAGACATGCCTGAGCTGCATGTGATAGCTGCAGGTTCTCTCTTAGAGTTTGCACTTAGCGAAATCCCTACTTTCGGTGTAGGCAGAATCCATTCCATGTTTATGTATCCCATGTCATTCGATGAATTTCTGAATGCTCTTGGCATGTTTTCATTACAGAAATATAAGCGAGAAGCTTCTCAAGAGAAACCTTTATTATCCGCTTTGCATGAACAGTTGGTTTCCTTGTTCCGTACCTATTTGATGGTAGGCGGAATGCCGGAATCTGTAAGTACATGGGTTGATACCCATAGTTACGTGGAATGTCAGGCTGTGCAAAAGGAAATCGCATATACTTACGAGGTGGATTTTGCAAAATATAAGAAACGTGCCAATATCACTCTGTTGCGTCAGACCTTACATAGTGCCGCACACCAGATAGGAGGCAAGTTTGTATATAGTCAGGTGTCTCGTGATTTCAGGTCGTACCAAATAAAGGAAGCTCTGAGCTTGCTCACGCTTGCCGGATTGCTCGTCCCCGTATGCAATACGGCTGCCAACGGTTTTCCTTTAGGTGCTGAGGCTGATGAAAATTGCGTAAAATACCTATTCTTAGACAGTGGATTGTTGCTTGCCATCTTGGGTATGGATTTCGGCAATATCACCTCCATATCAGAAGACATATTGATAGGCAATGCAGCTGACCTTGTCAACAAAGGGCACATCACGGAGATGGTGGCAGGATTGGAAATCATCAAGAACCAACAACCTGATAATGTTCCTTCTCTTTATTTCTGGATGCGTGAGGCCAGAGGAGCCTTGGCAGAAGTCGATTACATTCTGGCAAAGGATATGAAAATCTTACCCATCGAGGTCAAAGCTGAAGTAAAAGGAGGCATGAAGAGTCTTTATTCTTTAGTCGAAGCGAAAGGCATCACGCATGCTGTTCGTACTTCGCTCGAAAATTTTGGACGATTCACAAAGGGGGATTGCACCATAGATATTTATCCTTTATATGCTCTCCAGAATCTTGTTGGTACTTGAAAGAATTGTTTCCTATCCTTATTCCAACTTGTGCTGATTATTCTAACACCCTGTGAAACAGGAGTCATATAAATGAACGAAATACTATAAAATCGTTACATGTAACATAATTGCCATGCGATGAACGAATTTTTCTCTGTTGTTAATAAGGGATTTGCTATCTTTGCTGCCAGAAATTTGAATAAACAATAAATAGGAATTACTATTAACAAAACCTTTATTTACATGGAGAAAATGAAAACTCTCTTGATGAGCATCTGTTTGTTGCTCGTCAGTGCGGTATCATTCGCCCAGGTCGAAGAGGCAAGTGGAAATGTTACCGACAACAGTGGAGAACCAGTTATTGGTGCCACTGTCACCGTAGTAGGGGGACAGGGAAATGCAGGTACTGTTACCGATATTGACGGTAACTTTAAGGTGCAGGTTCAGTCCGGTTCTAAACTTTCTATCTCTTTTATGGGGTATAAGACTCAGGTGGTGAAGGCTGCCAAGGGTCTGCGCATCGTTCTCGAAGAAGATGCCAAGTTGCTCAACGAGGTAGTCGTTACTGGTTATACCACTCAGCGCAAGGCCGACCTGACAGGTGCCATCTCGGTAGTCAGCGTTGACGAGATAGCCAAGCAGAACGAGAACAACCCTATCAAGGCTCTTCAGGGCCGCGTTCCTGGTATGAATATTACTGCTGACGGTTCTCCTTCGGGAACTGCCACCGTACGTATTCGTGGTATCGGTACGCTGAACAACAATGATCCTCTTTATATTGTTGATGGTGTGCCAACAAAGGCTGGTATGCACGAACTCAATGGTAATGACATCGAGAGCATTCAGGTGCTCAAGGATGCTGCCTCGGCTTCTATCTATGGTAGCCGTGCCGCCAATGGTGTCATCATCATCACTACCAAGAAGGGTAAGGAGGGCAAGGTGAAGGTAGACTTCGACGGCTCTATCTCTGTCTCTTCTTATGTGAACCGTATGAAGGTGCTCAATGCAAAGGAGTTTGGACAGGTGATGTGGCGTGCCTATATGAACGACGGCATGGATCCTAACACCAATGGTCTGGGCTACAACTACGACTGGAGCTACAACGAGCAGGGCAACCCTGTGCTCAACGGCATCAGCATGAAGAAGTATCTCGACGATGCAGGCACCACACCTGCTGCCGATACCGACTGGTTTGATGAAGTGACACGCAAGGGCGTGGTTCAGCAGTACAATGTGTCGGTAAGCAAGGGCTCCGACAAGGGCAGCAGCTTCTTCTCTCTGGGTTACTACAAGAACTTGGGTATCATCAAGGAATCAGACTTCGAGCGCTTCTCAGCCCGTATGAATACTGAGTACAAACTCTTGAAGAACAACAGTCTTACTGTAGGTGAGCACTTCACCGTCAACCGTACCTCTGAGGTTGCTGCTCCCGGTGGCTTCCTGCAGAATGTGTTGCAGTTCAATCCTTCTCTTCCTATCTATACTGAGGTTGGCAACTATGCTGGTCCTGTGGGCGGTTATCCTGACCGTTACAACCCAGTGGCAGTACTGGAGCGCAACAAGGACAACCGTTATACTTACTGGCGTATGTTTGGTGATGCCTACATCAACCTCAATCCTTTCAAGGGCTTCAACATCCGTACCACCTTTGGTCTCGACTACTCACAGAAGCAGCAGCGCTTCTTCACCTATCCTGTAACCGAGGGCAACGTGGCCAACGACAAGAATGCAGTAGAGGCAAAGCAGGAACACTGGACCAAGTGGATGTGGAATGCCATCGCTACCTATAATAAGGAGATAGGTCAGCATCGCTTCGACCTCATGGCAGGTATGGAGCTCAACCGCCAGGACGACATCTACTTCTCTGGTTACAAGGAAGGCTTCGCAGTACTCAAGCCCGACTATATGTGGCCTGATGCAGGTACTACCGGAGCACAGGCTTACGGTGGAGGATCAGGCTATTCGCTCGTATCTTTCTTCGGTAAGGCCAACTACAACTATGCCGACAAGTACATGGCTTCGTTCACCATCCGTCGTGACGGTAGCTCTCGTTTCGGTAAGAACAACCGTTACGCCACCTTCCCATCTGTATCAGCTGGCTGGCGCATCAATCAGGAGAACTTCCTGAAGAAGGCTTCATGGATTGACGACTTGAAGATCCGTGCCTCTTGGGGACAGACAGGTAACCAGGAAATCGACAACCTGGCCCGTTATACCATATTTGTAAGCAACTATGGTGTGGGCGAGAATGGTGGTCAGAGCTATGGTACCTCTTACGATATCGCAGGAACCAATGGCGGAAGCACATTGCCTTCAGGTTTCAAGCGCAACCAGATCGGTAACGACGACATCAAGTGGGAGACAACCACACAGACCGACTTGGGTCTCGACTTCGCCTTCTTTGGCAACACACTCTATGGTAACTTCGACTGGTACTTCAAGAAGACCAAGGACATCTTGGTTTATATGCCAGGTATCGCCGTTATGGGTGAGGGTAGCTCACAGTGGATCAATGCAGGCGAGATGGAGAACCGCGGTTTCGAGTTCAATATCGGTTATCGCAACAAGACCAACTTCGGTTTGAAGTACGACATCACCGCCAACATCTCTTCTTATCGCAACAAGATTACAGCGCTGCCTACTACCGTAGCTGCCAACGGAACCTTTGGTGGTAATGGTGTGAAGAGTGTCATCGGTCATCCAATGGGTGCACAGGTGGGATACGTATGCGACGGTATCTTCAAGAGCCAGGAGGAAATCGACAACCATGCCACACAGGAAGGTGCAGGCTTAGGTCGTATGCGCTGGAAGGACCTCGACGATGATGGCAAGATTACAGAGCTTGACCAGACTTGGATTTACGATCCTGTGCCCGACTTCACTTATGGTTTCAACATCTACTTGGAGTACAAGAACTTCGACTTCACAGCTTTCTTCCAGGGCGTACAGGGTGTGGACATCATCTCCGACCTGAAGAAAGAGACCGATATCTGGGCAGGTCTTAACATCGGCAACCTGAACAAGGGACGCCGCCTCCTCAGTGCATGGAGCGTGGACAATCCTACAAGCGATATTCCTGCTCTTACCCTCTCGGACAATAACAATGAAAAACGTGTTTCCAGCTATTGGGTAGAGAACGGCAGTTACCTGAAGTTGCGCACCATCCAGTTGGGTTACAATTTCCCACAGAGCATCGCCTCCAAGCTCTCTATGCAGCGCTTGCGCATGTATGTCAGTGCACAGAACCTCTTCACCATCAAGAGCAGCAGCTTTACGGGTCTGGATCCAGAGAATCCAAACTATGGTTATCCTATCCCTCTCAACCTCACATTTGGTCTTAACGTAACATTCTAAAAGAGTCAAATTATGAAAAAGATATTATATTCAGTCCTTACCGTTCTTGCCTTGGTGGGTACGACAAGTTGCTCTGACTTTCTGGACGAACAGAAGCCACAGGGCGTGCTCGACAGCGACATGGTGAAGGACCCAAGCAATGTGGATAACCTGGTTATCTCGGCTTATGCTGTTTTCACTACAGCCGAAGACATCAACTCTTCCTTCTCGATGTGGAACTTTGATGTACGCAGCGATGATGCCTATAAGGGTGGCAACGGAACCAGCGACGGTGACGTGTTCCATCAGCTGGAGATAGAGCAGGGTGTGCTCACCACCAACTGGAACATCAACGATATGTGGGTGCGCCTTTACAACTGTATCTCACGTGTCAACTCAGCCATCTCTGTGCTTGAGACCACCAGCGACAGCTATCAGCTCAAGGCACAGCGCTTAGGCGAGATGAAGTTCCTGCGTGCCTACGCCCACTTCCTGTTGAAGCGTCTCTACAAGAACATTCCTTTCATCATGGATGCCAACCTGAAGCAGGAAGACTACAATACCCTTTCCAACACCGAGTTTAACAATGATGAGGGCTGGCAGCAGATTATCAACGATGTGGAGTATGCCTACAGTGTGCTTCCTGTGAAGCAGACTGATAAGGGCCGTCCTTCCAAGGCAGCAGCTGCAGCCTTCCTCACAAAGGCTTATCTCTATAAGGCTTATCGCCAGGACGATGCTGCATCCAATAAGGTGACAAGCATCAACAGAGAAGACTTGCTGAAGGTTATCGAGTACAGCAATCCTGACATCTACAGCGCAGGTGGCTTCGACCTCGAGCCTGACTTCCACAACAACTTCCGTCCTGAGACTCAGTACGAGAATGGTGTGGAGAGCATCTGGGCCATGCAGTATTCCATCAACGACGGTACCAAGTATGGTAACCTGAACTGGAGCTATGGTCTTATCGTGCCTAATATCCCTGGTGTTACCGATGGAGGTTGCGACTTCTACAAGCCCAGCCAGAATCTTGTGAACGCCTATCGTACCGATGCCGACGGTCATCCTTTCATCGACACCTTTAATAATAAGGACTACGACTTGACACAGGATGCTGACCCACGTCTGTTCCTCACAGTAGGTCTGACGGGTCTTCCATACGAGTTCAACAGCAAGTACATGATGGACGCCAGTTCCACATGGAGCCGTTCGAATGGTCTTTATGGTTATTATGTAACCTTGAAGCAGAATGTAGATCCCGACTGTGGTTACCTGGTAAAGGGTTCTTGGTGGGGCACACCGATGAACCGCATCGTGTTCCGTTATGCCGACGTACTCCTGGAGCGTGCTGAGGCTTATGCGCAGCTCAACGAGACGGGTGAGGCCATCAAGCTGGTCAACAAGATTCGCCTGCGTGCCAAGCAGAGTACAGGTATGATAGCCAATTATCCTTCTGACTATGGCGTGAAGTTCAATATCTCTACCTATAATGGTTCTTACAGCCAGGAAGATGCTCTGAAGATTGTGAAGATGGAGCGTCGCTTGGAGATGGGTATGGAGAGCGAGCGCTTCTTCGACCTCGTGAGATGGGGTGAGGCAGAGAAGGTTCTCAACAAGTACTTTGCCGAGGAGACCAACAACTGCTCTATCTATGGAGATGCTCACTTTACAGCCGACAAGAACGAATATCTGCCAATACCTTTCTCACAGGTAGCGGCTTCCGACGGACATTACACACAGAACATAGGAGAATGGTAATATGAAGAAATTATTATTTATATTGATGGGCATTCTTGCCCTCACAGCCTGCAGCGAGGACAATGTGTCCGACCTGCAGCTCACAGGAGGCTGCTCTGTCACAGAGCTGGCACTCGACGACTATGAAGGAACTGTAGACAAGGCTGCACGCACCATTACTGTACGTGTGCCTGAGACCTATGACATCAGTCAGATGACCTTGAACAAACTCACGCTCAGCGATGGTGCTGTGTGTGATGCCAAGGTGGGCGACAAGATGAATATGCTCCTTGCACAGACCTTGCGCGTGAAGAATGGCGATGTGTTCCTCGACTGGACACTCGTTGCCAAGCGCGATGAGGCTAAGATTCTCTCTTTCAAGGTGAATGGTATCTATACCGGTGCCATCAATGAGAGCAACAAGACCATTACCATTAATGTGCCACAGACGGTGGACATCACCAAGCTGATTCCTTCCATCACGGTGAGCGAGAATGCTACTGTCGCACCAGTATCGGGTGCACCGGTCGACTTCACCGAGCCTGTGACCTATACCGTCACCAACAATACAGCTACAAGCACTTACACCGTAACCGTCAAGCAGATAGGCAAGCCTGCTGCTGTATTCGCCAGCTTGGCTCTGACGATGGACGAGCTGGGACCAGAGGAGAAGACTGCCTGCGAGTGGATGCTCGAGAATGTGGACAACTCTATCTATGCTTCCTTTACTGATATCAAGAACGGCAATGTAGACTTGAGCGAGTGTAAGGTGATATGGTGGCACTTCCACAAAGACGGTGGAGTGGACGGTAAGGAACGATTCGAGCAGGCAGCTCCCGAGGCTATTGCCGCACAGGCTGTGCTGAGAGACTATTACAAGGCTGGTGGCTCCTTCCTCTTCACACGTTACGCTACCAATATGCCTGGCGAGTTGGGTATCGACAAGAACGGATTGGTACCAAACAACTGCTGGGGACAGGTGGAGAATGATGCCGAGACTTGTGGAGGTCCTTGGGACTTCAAGATGGGCAACGATGCTGCAGGTTCTCATTCCGACCACGCCCTCTATCAGGGATTAGTAAAGGGAGATGACGCCAACTGTGTATACACTACCGATGCCAACTATCGCATCACCAACTCTACTGCTCAATGGCATATTGGAGCCGATTGGGGTGGTTTTGACAACTATGCAGTATGGAGAGAGAAGACAGGTGGTATCGATCTTGGTTACGGTGGCGACGGTGCTATCGTGGTATGGGAGTATCCTGCCAAAGAGAATTCTGGCAAGACCCTCTGTATTGGCTCTGGCTGCTATGACTGGTACAGCGTAGGTCCTTTCACCGAGAAGTTCCATGCCAATGTGGCCATCATGACCAAGAATGCTCTTAATTATCTTATGAACAATTAAAAAATCGAACAGAAATGAAGACAATGATTAGTTCTATTATATTGGCATCATGCCTCGCTTTGCCTCTTGCTTCATGCAGCGACAGCGATGCAGCCCCCGAGCAGAAAGACTGGTCTACCACCACTTATTTCTACTCTGCTGATGCAGCCATGCAGGATACTTACTATAAGCCAACTGTAGGCTACGTGGGCGATCCCATGCCTTTCTTCGACCCAGTGGCTGGCGATTTCAAAGTGTTGTATCTGCAGGACTTCCGTCCTAATCCTGAAGGAACTTACCACCCCATCTGGGGTGTAAGTACCAAGGATGCTGCCCACTATACTTCTTTGGGCGAGCTGGTTTCTTGTGGCACCAAGAAGTCGCAGGACGCTGCCATCGGTACTGGCTCTACCATCTACGATGAGGCAAGCAAGCTTTACTATACATTCTATACGGGTAATAAGTATCTGCCTACAGGTGACGAGAGCGCACAGGCTGTGATGGTGGCTACTTCGTCCGACTTCAAGACATGGACCAAGGACCGTACTTTCTTGCTCAAAGGTCAGGACTTCGGCTACGATAAGACCGACTTCCGCGACCCATTCGTCTTCAAGGGCGATGACGGCAAATTCCACATGCTTGTCTCCACCAAGAAGGGTGGCAAGGGAAGTCTGGCTGAATTCGTCTCTGACGACTTGAAGAACTGGACCGACAACGGCGTGTTCATGAACATGATGTGGAACCGCTTCTACGAGTGTCCCGACCTCTTCAAGATGGGCGACTACTGGTACTTGGTGTACAGCGAGATCCATCATGCCATACGCAGAGTGCAGTATTTCAAGGGTAGAACTCTTGACGAGTTGAAGGCTTGTACTGCCAACGATGCAGGAAGATGGCCTGATGCTCATGAGGGTTTCCTCGACAGCCGTGGTCTTTATGCCGGCAAGACAGCCAGCGATGGTACCAACCGCTATCTGTGGGGCTGGTGTCCTACCCGAAGCGGCAAGGACAATACTGCTGTGGGTGCTTCGCCTGCAGAGCCTGAGTGGGGTGGCAACTTGGTTTGCTATAAGCTCATCCAGCACGAGGACGGTACTTTGACACTCGGACAGGTTGATGCCGTGAGCGAGAAGTACAACCAGGATGTTGCCGTAGAGGTGAAGGAGAGCCAGAACATGACCGAGGCGGACGGCACCTATACGCTTGCTGGCAATGCCGAGCAGCCTGATGCTTACATGCTGATGGATCGCCTGGGCAATCACAACAAGATCAGCTTCACCGTCACCACTTCCAACGAATGGGATAAGTTTGGTATCTCTATGGTTCGTGGCTCTGACTCCAAGAAGTATTACACCATGGTTGTCAACCCTGAGGGCGAGAACGATCGAAAGATCAACTTCGAGGAACAAGGCGTAGAGGGTAAGGGCTTCATTGCCGGAATTGATGGTTACGTGTTTGCCCGTCCTGCCGACAATGTGTACAACATCACTATCTACACCGACAACAGCATCTGTGTGATGTACATCAATGATGTCTGCAGCTATACCAACCGTATCTATGGCATCCAGAAGAACTGCTGGAGTATCGACAGCTTCAATGGCGCCAACGTCAAGATTAGCAATCTGAAGATCAGTCAGTATTAATTGAGAAAGTAGATCAGACACATCGTTTTTTCAAAACACCATAACTTTGCGAGGCTCATCTCCCTTTTGGGGGATGGGTCTTTTTGGTTTTTAGGAATCTTCCCCATTTACGAAAAGGAGAATGATAAAATACAGCTACATGAACTCATATTCGGAAAGTTAGGAGCAGACTCCTGAATGGACTTCAATCAATACGGGGAACTACTCATCCCATTCCTCGAATTCCAATTCCAGTTCCTTGTACTCGGGTTTGTGGGTGCTGTTCTCACGGTCTTCTTTCTTGGCTTCTTCGCTTGTGGCATTGCTCACTGAGAGGCCAATGAGGCGGATGGGGTGGGCGGAGGAATACTCCACCTGCTTGAGCAGAAGTTTGGAGAGAGGCAGTATGTCGGCCTTGCTCTTCAGAATCTTGTCTTGCGAGATGCTTCTTGTTATCTGGGTGAAGTCGGCAAACTTGATTTTCAGGGTGAGGGTGCGGCCTTCGAACTCGCTGCGGGCTATGCGGGTAAGCAACTCCAGGACGGTGTGATAGAGTTGTATGATGACGGCAGAGGGAGTGTATATATCCTCTAAGAAAGTCTGTTCGCATCCCACAGACTTCCTTTCGCGATACGTAACGACGGGGCGATTGTCGATGCCACGTGCAAAATGGTAGAAGACATGACCAGCCTTGCCAAAAACCTCGACGAGATGCTGTTCTGAAACCTTACGCAGGTCGGCTCCGCGGTAAATGCCCATGTAGTGCATCTTCTGCAGAGTCTTCTTGCCTACGCCCCAAAAATCTTCCACGGGCAGTTGAGAGATAAAGTCGAGAGCCTTGTCGGGGTGAATGGTGCAGATGCCGTCGGGCTTGCGATAGTCGGAAGCCACCTTGGCGAGAAACTTGCAATAGCTGATACCTGCCGATGCGGTGAGTCCTGTCTCTGCTTTGATGCGTGCCTTGATTTCGCGTGCCACATCTACAGCCAGCTCTATACCTTTCTTATTATGGGTGACATCGAGAAAGGCCTCGTCGATGGAGATAGGTTCTATGAGGTCGGTATAATCCTGGAAGATGTGGTGAATCTGCTGCGACACCTCTTTATAATGTTCGTGTCGGCAAGGCACGATGTTGAGGTCGGGGCAGAGGCGCTTGGCCTGTGCGATTGACTGTGCAGAATGTACTCCGAAGCGACGTGCCTCATAGCTGGCAGTAGACACCACACCACGTGGACCGTCGAAGCCTACCGCAATGGGTTTGCCCCGAAGTTCAGGATTGTCTCTTTGCTCTACTGCCGCAAAGAAGGCGTCCATATCAATGTGTATGATTTTTCTATTCTCCATTCTCATGCAAAAATACAAATAAATCCTTGTTTATGCAAATTTCATTTCTATCTTTCTCAACTTTCGCTGGGTTCAGGAGTTTAGATGATAAAGGAGTTATCACTCCCTTCGGTCGTTAAAAGTTATAGCCATCAGAACGTCGTTTTCGCATCCCTATAGGGACGAGGTTCCATCTACTTTTAATTCTAATCTATAGCATTTATCCGTAATCTCAAAAACATTGAAGTAAGCATCGGGATGGTCTCTGCTTTCTTCGTTTGGGTTTGTTAGTGAAGCTTTACCGAAATGACTTTTATGTTGAATCTTGGGATTGATGGAAAGGAAGTTGTCAAGATAGAAAAAAGGTGCGCCACTAATCCGTGGCACACCCTTTATGTTAAAGATAAGTGTGATTTTATTTCTGGCACTCCTTGCATGGAGTCCAAGGCTTCAGCTGCTTGAAGAAGTCGTTGCCCTTGTCGTCTACGAGGATGAATGCAGGGAAGTCCTCTACGGTAATCTTCCAGATAGCCTCCA
>OIYY01000643.1_pt1 | contig 23284 bp, 16 predicted proteins | sample 1588341 | NCBI WGS metagenome assembly OIYY01 (sample SAMN03283287) | human gut metagenome | biome: human-associated habitat; material: feces | host: Homo sapiens | place: Peru | collected 2012 | reverse complement strand
ACGTCAGTCTTTCCCTCAGATGGTTGTTATGCGGTGCATCTCCGTTCAGCAGATATCCATCCCATTTATACACAGTTCCGAACCAAAAGAACCGCATAAAGTTCTCATCAAAAAACAGGGAGCGACATCAAACCACTCCCCGTTTGCATTGATTGTATTAGAGTTTCGTCATCCAGAGCCCATGCAGATTGCAGTATGCGTAAACGGCCACCGGCTTTTCACTGCCCAGTTCAAAAACAGCTTTGGGTGCCTGCCCCGGATTCAGATAGCGGATCTGCCCGCCGTTCTCAGTCTCCACAAAAATCCACTGAATATAGTGAACATCCGCCATGGGGTGCTCCACCGCGCCCACTGTGACCGTGAGACGACTGCCGGAAAGCTCTGCCACCGGCAGATGCTTCTCGCCGCTGGCTTCCACCGTATTGGGAACCAGCTCTTTCATTTTCTCCCCGCAGCAGACCAGCGGAACGCCTGCGTTATGGATGGTAGTGACGAGGTTGCCGCAGTGATCGCAGATGTAAAACTTTGCCTTCATATCGAAATCCTCCATCGGAATGTTATCGGTGTGTTTCTTGTGTCTATATGATAACATTTCCTATTTATGATTTCTGTGACTGAATCACGCAAAGCGTTTTTCTGCCGTCTTCACCCTTCCCTCTGCTCCACGATTTCCAGACTATCCCGCCCTACATGGCAGAGCAAAAACAGCACTTGCACACCTGCAGCCTTTGCCTCGGCCAGTGCCGTACCAAACTCTGGCTGCGTCCTGACATTTGGCCGCACCTCGGTGATGCCTTCCATCTGAATCACAAAGGCCACAGCGCATTGATATCCCTTCCGTTGTGCCTGTGCCAGCTCGTGCAGGTGCTTCACACCCCGCTCGGTGGGTGCATCCGGGAAATAGCCGATACCGTCCACTTCCAGTGTGCAGCCTTTGACTTCCAGCAGGTACTTCTGTTCGCCCTTTTCCATGTAAAAGTCGATGCGGGACTTCCCATAGGTGAATTCCGGCTTGATATAGTCGTAGCCCTGTTTTGCAAGCCACTCCCCTACCACCTTATTGGGTGCCTGACTGTCCATATTGACCCAGCCGAGGCCCTGCTTGTGTACCGCCACAAGGTCGTATTTTGTTTTGCGTTTCGGGTTGTCTGACACTTCCAGCCGCACCGCAGTACCGGGCAGCAGCAGTTCTCTGCACCGCCCGGTGTTCTTGACATGGACGGTTTCCACCGCTCCATTCATTTCCACATAGGCAATAAAGCGGTTGGGACGGTCAACAAAAATGCCGTCTGCGATTTCTCTGTATTTCAATCTTTACTCCATTTTCAGTACAGGATTCGGGAGCCATACCCATCCTGTTTACCAAGATACAGTTCCACGACCATCCTGCCGCTTTCACTGTTGCAGAGTTCTTCCTTGCAGTAGCCGCAGAGCTTTCCCTCTGCTTCCGATACATAGCGGTGCAGCGGTTCCTGCAGTTCCTTCGGGATACTGCTCCACGGAATGACATAACTCATGCCGGTATCCCCCACATCCACGATGCAGTCTCGCTCACTATCCTCATCAGACAAAATCAAGTTCACCAGAAACACATCCGCAAACGGTGCCCCCTGATACTCTGCCTTTTGCCGTCTGCGCTCCGTCCGAAGCTCATCCAGTGCTTGATTCAGGTCATTTTCTGTCAGCGTGGACTTGTACAACAAGATATGCAGCTTCTGCTCCGCTGACCCACTGTCATTCAGTTTCCCTGCCGGGAGTTCCACATCTGCATGAATGGTGCAAATCTGTTTTTGCATTGCAGCACGCAGGTTTTCCAGTTTCTGCTGCCGTTCTGCTTCCAATTGCTGTGCAGACTTTTGATGTACTTCTTTGGCTTCTGGCTGTTGCGCAGTATGCTCCTGCTTGGGCTCTGGCTTAGGCTTTGACCGTTCGCTGTGCTTTTCTGCATCAGCCTCTGATGCACTATGCCCTGCCGCTGTCGGCACCGACACGCTTTTGGCACCGCTTTGTGCTGCCGATGCTTTCTGTGCCGCAGAAGGACGCTCCGTTCTCTTTGGTTTTACCGACCGCATTGCACCTGTGCCCGTGTTTTTCGCTTCCGGCCTTGGTGTTTTCACTTCAGGAGCAGAATTCTTGACACTTGCCGGTCGAGCCTGTGTCTGCATCTGCCAGAAATCGCCGCCGGTGCGCTGATAATAGGACGTCTCCGCTCGTTTCCGGCTGCTGCGCACACCTTCACAGATCCACGAAAAAATCAGGTAGCGCTCCAATGTGTTCCAAAAGCTGCTGCGCCGATGGCAGGGTTTATGCCGTCCACGGGACGCATACACAATCACTGACAAGCATCCGAAGAACAGAAAACCTGCCGCAAACCCGATCCCTGTAAACAGCTTTTTGAAAAAGCCCATCTCTCACACCTCTTCCGGTTACAGCCTTGCCTGATACACCCGCTCCGTCCGGGCATCGAAGCAGCAGAAAATCACCTGCATGGCGTAATCCGCGTGATCTTCCAGCCACTGTGCCACTGTTTTGACTGCAATCTCCGTGGCATCTTCCAGCGGGTAGCCATACACACCGGTCGAAATTGCCGGGAACGCAATGCTGTGGACGTCATGCTCTTTGGCAAGGTCCAGCGAATTGCGGTAGCAGTCCGCCAGCTGCGCGGCATCCTCTGCTGTGCCGGAATAAATCGGGCCTACCGTATGAATGATATACTTTGCTTTCAACCGGTAGCCCTTGGTGATTTTTGCTTCGCCGGTGCGGCAGCCGTGCAGCGTACGACACTCCGCCAACAATTCCGGCCCTGCTGCCCGGTGGATGGCACCATCCACACCGCCGCCACCCAGCAGACTGCGATTGGCCGCATTCACGATGCCGTCACAGTCCAGTTTGGTAATATCCCCCTGCACCACTTGAATCTGATTTTTTACTTTTTCAGAAATCATTGTAAACACCTCACTTTTTGAGCAGCTCCAGCGCCTTGTCCATGGGCACACAATCGGCATAGCGGTCCGTCCAGAGGAATTCATTGTAATAGTGGTAGCTCTGCTCCCCTGTCATGTACTCGTTGTCCTGCGTGGAATTTGCATAGGCAGGAACGATCATGTGCAGGCCATGCTCAAAGCCCGCCTCCACCGTTGCATTGATGCAGAAGTCGGTCATGATGCCGCAGACCATCACATCTTTTTCGCCCTTTTCCGTCAGATATTCCAGCAGACCGCTTTCTTTTTTGAACGCACTGCATACGGTTTTGACGAACCGTTTTTCAGTCAGCAGCGGTGCAAACTCGGAATAGACCTCAAATTCATCGTCCCCGATGGAAAAGCCTGTACCGGGCCCATCGTCATGCTGGACATAGACGACCTCGATTTCCTGTTCGCGGGCAGTCCGGATTAGTTTCCTGATGTTTCTGACAAACTTTTCAAACGCATACAGGCGTTCATCCACGATACCTTTCTGTGTATCCACAACCAGTAAAACCATGTGTAAGCCCTCCTGTGTATCTTTGGTTTCATCCTACCATAGACTGCCGTTTTCTACAAGCAGATTCGAAAAATCCCCACAGGGAAAACCTGTGTTTCACCTGCAGGGATTGATTCAACCACCCAAGATGATCAGGATCAGCACCACGACCACTGCAATGGCGATCAGGCAGCCGCATCCGCTGCCGTCCCCGCCGCCACCGCCATTGTTGTTGTGGTTTCCGCCGCCACCACCGCCGCCGGACGAACCGCCGAAGTTGCGGTTGAACGCCGTCATGTACTGGGCATAGCCCGTATCGCCTTTGCCGAAGTAGCCATAATCACCGTTTGACATTGTTTTGTCCTCCTTCAAAAGTCTGTTATTGCTTCTTCTGAAGGCATCTTACAAAAAGTGATGTCCAATAAACATCCTTTCTAATTATTTTTGAACCTCATATAATATTTTTCAAGGCTCTTGTCGCAGACATCCACAATATGCAGCCAATCTTCCCGTGTCAGTTTGCGGAAGATGATGGGATTCACTTCAACGGTCTCTACATCTTTGCAGCGCATCAGAAAGCGCATGTCTTCAAAACGCTTGAACGGATTGGACAGAATGTTCTTCTCCACATCCTTCTTAGTATAGCCACCCTTTTGGTAGATACTGTTGGGCTTTTCCGCAATCATCCCATGCGCCTTACGGTCTTCATAGAAGTCAATGAAGTAATCTACCACATCCGGCAGGGCAACTCTGCCATTGCTGTCCATATACTCATAAATCGCTTTGAGCAGGACCGGCTTATAGGAGAAGCTCATATCCATCGTTTCAATGAATTTCATGAACTTATCTGCCATATTTTGCGGCGTGATGAGATCCCAGCCGTACTGCTTGGCAATGTTTCGGACACTTTCTTCGCGGAAATAGTGGAACATCCGCTTGTCGCCAAACGGGACAGAAAGATCCGGCTTGATTTTTCCATCCTTGATATAACGATCTACCGTTTCGGATTGCACATCTACCATCCGAACAAACTCAATCTGCGAGATCATATCCTTGACGCTGTTCTGCCAATTGAACAAGTCGATGATTTCGTAGTCGTCTACATCAATCGGCACATCCAGCCACGCTTCCGGCTTTTCTCCCTTGAACAGCATGTCCTGATCCAGCTTCCGCTTGTTCTCCGGGGCCAGCACATAGGCCATGGGCTGATATTTTGAAATATCCAGCACCCGATGCAGACTGTAGGGCATATTGAACATATTGGCGTTGTCTACAAAGTCAACCACCAACAGGTCATCTTTTCCCGGACAGCGGCGGGTGCCTCGCCCAAGCTGCTGCATATAGATTGTTTTAGACATTGTGGGCCGTGCCATGAACAGCACTGTGGTATGAGGACTATCCCAGCCCTCATTCAGCAAGTCACAGGCACAAAGAACATTCGTAGAACCGGTTTCGTAATCTTTCAGGATCTTATCCCGGATTTCTACCCGGTCACGCCCGGAAACAGCCTCTGCTTTCACCCCATTGTCGCGCAGCAGCTTTGCAATTTCGGCTGCATGGTCTACGCTGGCACAGAAGATTACTGTCTTTTTGCCGTTGACGTACTTTAGATAGGTGTCAACGATCAACTGATTGCGCTCCGGAATGAACAGCTTACTTTCCAGATCCTGCGAGTTATATTTGATACCATTGATCCGCACATCGGTTAGATCAATGTTGGTTTTGACCCCGATGCAGCGAATCGGCACCAGTACACCGCGCTCCACTGCAGTCTTCAGGTCCATTTTGTGGGCAACATTCTGGAACAACTCCAGCATATCCTCGCCATCACTGCGCTCCGGTGTTGCAGTCAAGCCCAGAATAAACTTCGGATGGAAGTAGGTAAAGATTTTCTGATAAGTATTAGCCGCTGCATGGTGGCATTCATCCACGATCAAATAATCAAAATCTGTCGGGGAGAATTTTGCCAAATCCTTGGAGATGCTCTGCACCGTGGCAAAAATAACAGTCTGCGAAACATCTTTCTGGCTTCCGGTATATTCCCCCAGTGTAGCCTCCGGCCACACTTTTGCAAACGTATCCTTAGCCTGTGAAGCCAGCTTCAGAGCGTTGACCAGAAATAGCGTGCGTCCGCCCACAGCTTTTGCATCCGTGGCAGCTGTAATCGTTTTTCCGACACCGGTTGCGTGGTACAGCAGCGCGATAGTTTTACCATCCTCACGCATCTTCTTCAGGTTTTCGATAGCCTCCTGCTGGTAATCCCGCAGCTCTATGGTCTGTCCCATCTGCACCGGCAGGTCCGCTTCAAATGCCTTGAACATGGGGCTGGTGCCCAGAAATGTAATCAGCTCGTCCTTGACCTTTTCCGGCTGCTTTTCCAGCTGGCTATAAATCCATCGGTATACTTTCCAGTTGTCGTAAATCAAGCTATTCTGCTTCAGGAGGTCATCCGTATACTTGTTCTCAGACACATTGCTTGGGTTATGGTAGGTTTCGCCGTCTATCTCAATCGCAATTTTGGATTCAGGAGATTCCAGCGCAAAATCGATATAACGGTGCCGACCGTAAATATCCACACAAGGATATTGCACTTGTAGATTTTCCATCTTTTCCGGGCCAAACGCCTCACAGAACAACTGAACAAACAGTTCTTCCGCACGGCTGTTGACACTGGTTGCTTTTGATGGTTCCATGATGGCCTCCTAAAATTCAGATACGCCCTGTTTTAGTGAATTATAATAGTGCTCCACCAAAATCCTGAATTACAAGATCACTGTCTCGGCCAGAAACAGTCTTTCCTGTAGCTTTCTCAATTTCATTCAAAATGGCAGTCGAACGTTTGATAAAGAAATCATCAAATCGATCTGCGCGGATATCTCCTGTATCGATTAGATGCGTCCTAAGATAGCCATCCAATACACTCGGTGAAACCTGACCTTTCTTTTCAATTTTAGTCAAGTACTGGCTTGGCGCCACTCCACCAATTTCACGGTTAGTAGAATACGTGATAGGTGTCTTGTTCACGACAGAATTCCATTTTGCGCGCGGCAGCCCTTTTTTCTCGCAATAATCTCGCGGGAAGATATGGTGAATGTCTATACTCTCCGCTTTATAAACCGTAAAGTCCATTTCACGACCACTGATAAAATCTTTGCATTGATTTTTCAAGATCCGTGCCATAATACCTTTATAGGCTGCGCTCAATCTTGACTGCAAAGATAACAGACGCACTGGATTAAAATAAAACTCCTGCACCGTTTTAGGCGTTTTGCTGGCGTCTTCTAGCCACGCCATCACTCCCACTACATCATATACGTAGCGCGTTTCATTTGCACTTCCATACATTTCACCAAAAACGCCGCACCAGTACCATTGCTTTATTTTGTCTTTTACGCTTGTTGTTTTAATGCGATTATGCTCTGCCAGCAGTGTACAAAGAACTGCAAGCGGAATCAATTGCGTTGTATACGGTAAGTCCTTGCTGGAAAAGATCCGTTCTTCCTGCAAAATTTTTTCTGCTTCTACAAATCCATCTGTCAAATCATCTGCATACCGCTGATACTCTGCCAGCGTCAGATTCAAGACATCTTTCTTCTTACAACTTACGGTTCCTCCTTTTTTATACGAAGACAGTAATGTGCAAGCTGTAAGGAAGTCCGTTGCAGAGGTCACCGAAAGAATCTCATCATTAAAATATTTATTCTTTCTCTCTTCCCAGTCCTTACGCAGTTCGAAATTATCCATTGCAAAAATCGCAGTGACTAATTCAAAAACTGTAAGTGATACTCCACCAGTATTTACATTCTCAAAGACCTGGCAAACTGCCTCCTTGGGTGTATCTTTATCCAATGTAATCACTGGAATTGTATACTGCCCCAATGGAACAATTACTTTAGACAGAAAATCCATATACAACTTTGCCGCATTCGGATCATACTGATGATATTGCATATAATCCATCTGCCACTTGCTGTATTTACTGGGATCTAAAATAATGTTCAGAGGAAACATGTTCTGTGCATACTCCTGCGAAACAGAAGAAAGATCCAACTCAATTTTTCTGCCAAAATCTGAAGTTATGTTTCGATCTTTCGGAACAGAGACAATAGAATCCACTCGATCAATCGTACTGTTAACCGCTTTGACCATATCAATATAATAAAATCGCTCTATTTCTTGCCCTTTGTCTGTTCTTGTTCTAACTGCTTTCTCACTAAAAAGTGAAGAATAGACAGATGTCAGTCTTTGTTGTCCATCCAGAATAAGTTCATCAGGTATCACCTTGTCTGCAGAAGGCGCCCCTTCAACAACTCGTGATTTGAAGTGAATACTCTCATTACCGTATTCCAGAAACATTGCTGCACCGACAGGATAACCATTTGTAATACTTGCAATCAGTGCTTTTATCCTACCATCATCCCATACCCAGCCTCTTTGAAAATCAGGAAGTTGCGTTTTTCCTGTATGGATTGTGGCCATCAGGTCTGTGATTTTTCTATCATTCGTTTTCATAGAGCACGCCTTTCTTCACTCCACACCAAGTGCCTTAAACACCGCATCCTCTGCGCTACTATAGAAGATCAAATTAAAACTTCCTACCAATTCGGGTGGCACCGTTCCAAGATCAGCGGCGCTTGTAATCGGCAGCAGGACTTTCTTTGCTCCGCTGTCAAGACATACTTGCAAGCTGTTTGCAAGCTCGTCTACCTTTAGAATTGTACCACTGATACTAATTTCACCCAGAACAGCAAGGGTCCTGACTGTTGGCCGTCCAAGCGCAATACTGCACAGCGCAATCAGCGTAGACAATGCTAATTTTCCTGTCATGCCAATACCTTGCAGATCCTGATAGTTGATGATGTAGTCCTTAGATGCCGTGCTGATGCCACCGCTGATACGGTTTCCGTTTGCTTTCAGGAAGTTGAAAGCCGTGTTGGTGGATTCTCTGCAGTCACGGTCACTGCCAAGACCTGTGCGCTCAAACTTTCCGCTACCAGGCAACATCTGACTTTCCAAACGGAATACACCAATCATGCCACTTTTTCCACGCGAAACAGTGTAGATCTGTCCCGGATTGCATATTCCATCCGGGATCAGCTTACCGCCACCCTGTTCGGGAACCGACACAAACTTTTCTTCAAAGGTATCCAGATCAATGTAGCTGAAATTCACATCATAGAACTCCATGCCACCCAGCTTTTTCAGTTGCTCTTTCACACGACGGCGCATTTCCAGTGCAAAGACAAGTATCTCCTCCAGTTGCTCTTTGGTAAACTCACCGTCCGGGTACAGCAGCTTTACATAGCCGCCTACAATCTTACGCACTGCAATCGTATCACGCTGATTCAGATTTTTACCAAGGCGGAAATACTTATCTAGTGCATCGCCGTACTGTTCCTTACGCAGTTCCCGGATAAACTCAGCAAGATAATCCGTGATGAAGCCGTAGTCGTTGGTGAAATGCTCCGGGCGAAATTTTGGGATTTCCCAGCCGGGAATGTAACAATGCAAGCGATCCAAAAATGCAGTGTCTGTTCCCATTTCAGGCGGGAATGGTTCAAACAGACTGGAGGTTTTCAGCAGCACATCTACGCTCTGGTTAATATTTCCCACAAAGACCATGGAAGCCGAGGCTGCCTTTTCCTCTTTGCCACGGGCAAAGGAACCAGAGGCCATGTAGTCCTTCATAATCTGGATGCCGTCTTTGTCCTTGAACTTGATACCAGCAACCTCATCAAAAGCCACACAGTCCCACAGACCCACCAGACCAACGGTCTTTCGTCCCATGTTGTAAAACAGGTTTGCCACAGTCGTCTGTCCACCGGACACCAGAATGCTGTTCGGGCTGATTTCCTTATAGATATGGGACTTACCGGTGCTGCGAGGTCCAAGCTCGCAGAGGTTGAAGTTGTTCTCCACCAGCGGCAACATACGAGCCAAAAGGAGCCATTTCTCCCGCTGGTTCAACTGCTCCGGCTCATAACCGCAAGAACGCAGCATTACATCCATCCACTCGTCCTGCGTGAAGGCTTTACGTCCAGCGCGCACTTCCTCAATGTCGATATGGGGCATCTGGATGGGGGTCAGCTTGCGGATGCTGATAGGCGAAACATCCTTCTGCTTTTTCTGCCGGGGTTCGCTGTCAAGATCTTCCATACCAAAGCTGCTGTCACCTTCGGATTCATATTCCAGTTGGACGATGCACCAGATACCACCACAAAGCAAACGGTCAAATTTTTCCGGGTAGTCGTCCGTAATGGGCACATTGGAGAGCCCCAGATTGGAAAACTCTGCAAAGAAGCAGTCTTTCTTGATGTCCAGATGCACGGTTACCATATCGATAATGGTGTGGCTGCCCTTTTTCCGCAGCTGCGAAAGAATCTTTTGTGCTTCATCCGGTCGGACAAAGTTGTCCGCCAGGATGTGCTTTACATTCTGCACGCCTTTTTCAATAATAGCTTCGTCATCTGAACTACAGTACTGGCCTAATAAAAACTCCAGCACATAAACCGGGACATTCGCACCTTCCTTGATCTTTTTCGTCAGATCCTTGCGAACGATCTTTCCATCAAAATTCTGCCGTAATTTTTCCTTGATTGCGTCTCGACGGCAGCTATTTTCCGCATTCGGCTCCATTTATAGTCCTCCTGCTCCCATCAGTTAAAAAAATCGAATTCATCAATCGCAAATGCAATATCGATCTGGAACTGTTCCCGCTGCTGCATCTGCTGACCCTGCTCATCCGCAATCACCAGATAATAGGTTGCTGTATTGCTGAACTTCATCGATTTGAGGTTGAAGTTGCAATGGAACGTACGATCTGCGCCGTTCTCACTGGTTTTGTCCGCAATGATCTTCTGGGTATCGCTGATAGGCTTTCCGTATTCATCCGTAAACCACACCAGATAAGTAGCAGCCTCACGGTTTGCACTTACCGCATCTTTCTGGTAGAAATCCAGTGAAAAGATCATATTGCTGATCTTCCGACTGGAAGAAAGCAAACTCACTGTTACGGGGAGCGTATCATACTTCTGCTTATTGCGCCGATATTCCATAGAGCCGTTGCGCAGATAATGATACTCGATCACCGGAACCGTCATTTCCTGCAGGCTGATACCGCCATGCACAAAATTCAGCCCGCCACCATTCATCTTGATGCGAATACCTTCCCGTGGAGCAAATCCAGTGTATTCCGTTTTTCCGTCCAGGAATTTTACAGGAAGCAAATACTGCGGATCCGCCTCCTTCTGCATGATTGCATAGCGTCTGCCATATTCCACTTCCATATCATGGAAGCTGGTTTTATCCACTTTGTCATCCTCGGTCAGCGGACTGTAAGTGTACAGGAAGCCATGATCTGCCGTAATCAGAATGTTTGCCCCGCCGAAGTCATTGACGATAATGCGTACCATATTCTTCAGTTCACTGATAGCCCTATCGCATGCCGGGAACACAGAGGTGTCCGATGTATGGCTTGCTTCGTCAATGGTATCATGGTAGATATAGACTACATCCATACCCTTGACCAGTGCCGCACGCTCTGCACGTTTCATCCCGATGATGTTCTTATACTGCAACGCCACGCTGGCCGGATTTACACCTTTCAGGACCTTATCCCGGTTCGTGCTTGCGGTAGACTGCCCATCGTCCAGAACATTCAGTACCCCATTTTTCAGTTCAGCCGTCAACGTTTTGTGTGGGAGCAATGCCGCCATGCCAAATTTCGTGATAGACGGGAAGATGCCCTGCATACTGCCGAGTTTCACATTGCTCTGCGTTTCTCTGCGTAGTTCATCTGCCAGTGATGCCGCCACCTCATAACGCATAGCATCCGAGATGATCACGAACACGCGGCTGTCTGCCGGACGGATGTGCTCATTGTAGAAATCCGACTGCTGCGGAATTTCCAATACGCGGCCATGCTCTGCCATCTCATCAGCACATACATCCGACCAGTTTTTGCCGAGGCCTCCCAGAAACCAGTAGGAGTACAGCCCCTCTACCTTATCTACAACATGCTTGAACAGGTCGTCCAGTTTGATATTGGAGGTTTCCAGACTTCTCTGGAAGCTCAGATGGAACAGTCGATAATAGGTGTCCATCCTGTAATAGTCCTCCGCATATTCTTTCCAGACCTGCTTTGCGTCTGGGGTATGGAACCCTGCGGAGTGCTCTTTGAAGAACTCCTGCATGTTGGCCACTTGCAACAGACCCTCGTAGAAATTGCGGAAGTACTCGTACCAGACACAGGTGCGACGTTTTTCCACCGTCTTTGTGATCACATCCACATCAATAATATGGTCACTGATCTCCGTCATCAGCTTGCTCAGGACAATCTCGTTGATGCACGGGAAACACTCCGTTGTCACCAGATCGTCAACCGTCAGTTTTTCCAGCCTCTGCGGCAGATGTGCTTCATCTTCCACATAGCGGGCCACGTCATAAAGCTGCTGCAAATCATCACTATGCAGCCACTCCGACACCAGCTCGTAGCAGTACGCCTGATGCGGAATGGAAAGGAACTTTTCCAACCCTGCCAGAAATTCCGGGCGCAGTGTGCGCGTAGAAGCTGTCAGCAGAAGATGAATTGCCAGCTGCCCAAGATCCGGCTCTTCCTCTGCATAGCCACAGCCCTGCCGAACCATTGCCCAGAAAGCTTCTTCCGCACTATAATCCACAAAACTCTGATAGATTGGATTCTGCGCTTTATCCAACCCACCACGAAGTACGTTCAGCAAGATTTCATTGGGCTGTGCTTTTTTCATACCGCAGAGCGCCGCCATCACGGCCATGTGCAGCTGTGCCGGAGTGGCAGGTATCTTATCCTGTGCCATGATTTTGGCACGACGAGCCTGTGCACCAAAAAACTTCCGGTAGTGCTTCACCAGCTTGCGCATAGAGGGATTGTCCAAGATATCCAGTTCCTGCATCCAGTTGGAAACAGCATCCGTCCGGTAGCTTTCGCTGTATAGTTCAATATCCAACAGCCAGTCATCCTCCTGCCGCTCGTAGGAAATGGGGCAGTAGACAACATAGTTGCTCGTCAGGTCATCCACCGACAGCATTTTTTTGACCGCAAAGGTATTACTGCCGGTCAGTGCAACCAGCTTAGCATTTTCAAGCCGGATCTCATCCAGTTTGTCCGCATACTCCTTTTCTTCATCGTGCCAGAAGATGATCCGGCGCTCATAAAATTCCGGCAGTGGTGCCGCGAACCGGCGGTTGAGGTCTAATACGATTTTATCTGTTTCCACGTTCATGAACCCTTCGTTTAGTATGTTTCCTTATTCCTGACTTGGTGCGATGGGCGTGCCATTCATACAATAGAAACGAACACTTCGAAACACATTTCTTTTTCTCATTTCAGTCATAATATGTCTTTGCAGTGATGAATCCATTCCGATTCCGAAGTACACAGCTTCAATACATTCCTTCAAGTCCAACTTGTTATGAATTTGATTATCCATGAAATACGATGGCTTATAGATAAGCCGCCACTCCTTTTCGTCCGCCCATTCTTTGCTTTTTCTAAGATACAAGTATGGATTATTGTCCAATAAAGCTTCGCTATTACAGTTAAATGGAATATTAGAATATTGCACGGGATAAAGATTGCTTAAAATCGCGTCATTTTGTACATTATTGAAATTATATGTAACACAAAGACCTGTATAATTCCCTGCGTACTTCTGCCACATCACAGAACTGTTCCTGTCCGAAGAAAAGCTTTTCAGATATATCTCTTCCTGATTCTTTTTCAGCGTTTCTACCAAGTCAATATTGGGATTTGTGCTGTCCACAACCTTTCCTTCCCAGAAATCGTTCATGTGAGCCGCAGATACCAAATAGACACTGCCGTCTAAAAGTGCTGATACATTGTAATAATCTGCTGGCGAATAGCGATAGAGCAATGGCAAATGCCCCTTATAGCCTTTTATAAAGTCACTTATCTCCGCTACGGTGCGTTGTTTTCCTCGAACAGTCGGCAAGTCTCCACTATTCGGATCAATCAGGACATCTATATGTTGCAAAATCCGAGAATTGATAGAATCAGTATAGTGCTCAAAGAAATCTTTTAGATATATTTCCAAAGCCTTCGAAGCGTATGCAATGATTTCCTCTTCCGCGTAGCGCTGCGTTGCAAAAGAACCTTCCGGGCAAAAAATATTTCTATGCACCTGATATACGCATAATAAGAGTGCTTTTATTTTTTCTTCATTATCCTCATCATTTCTTTCTAAAATTGCAATTTGTGACCTGGTGTCTTTAGGACTTGTACTATAAAGGATTCGTAAATTCGGAATGGGTTCCTCAAAGTACTGCTTATACTCTAAAACTTTATCTTGCGAAGAAGAATAATGCTCTCTCACAAAATTTATAATTTGGTAGGTTTCAAATTTTCCAGGTTGATCGCCGTACAGTGCATTAAATGCAATCCATAGACATTGAAATCTATCCACAGGATTTTCTTCTAATAAAGATTTTTCGTACCAACGCTTTGCCGTGTCAAAATATTTCATTTTGTCACCATCTTAAATTCTTCTTTAGCCATTATTGCTATGCTTTTTACTTGATTTTCGCCAGCACGTCCTTAAAGATCTCATAGTTATGCTTCACACCATCGTCCAGATCAAGCTTAATCATCTGATCCGCTAGCGCGTGAACTTTTTCCTCATACTGATGCAACTCAGTGTCCTGCGCCTGCACTTTGTTCAGTTGCTTGGTCAGCTTGACACGTTCGCTGGTGCTGGTGGCAGCGGCCACCTGTTTTTCCAAATCTTCGATGGCAGTACGGTAGCGCGCCTGCTGCTCATGCACATAATCGGTGCGGATGCGGGCAATGGTGTCCGGCTGATAACGGTGCATATAGATCAGGCACTTAAAGCCGTTCTTCTTGCCGCTGTCAAACAGCCAGTAGATGGGGCGCTTCTGGTAAATCTTGCAGTGGTCGGTATAGAAATCGTTCAGGAAGTAGTTGCGGATGGCCTCTTTCGGCTGACCCTTGCCGCCCAGTGCGTTTGCAACAAAGCGCAGATTATCCTCCAACGAGCTATCACCATATACCACCCGCACAAACTCCACAAAACGACCCATCATGTCATCTTCAAAGTATTCGTCGTCACAGATGGGAATAATACCGTCTGCATCCGGCTTATAGATATTGTATTTACTATCATCCCATGTACCGCCTGCGTAGGCAAGGCCATCATAGGTGGGAGAGTAGCGGCCAAACATACAGCCCACAGCGTAGGAGATAAAGGAGCGCACATCCCGGCTAAGGTCCGCTTTGCGCACGGTCACATCCTTATCTTCTACTTCCGGGGTCAATTCATCCTGCAAGCCGTAAATGTCAATAAAAATGCGGTTCAGTTCTTCCTCGTTGGCTTTCAGCTTCTCAAAGCGTTCTTCGCATTCACCAGCCCAAATGTCGTAGCACTCAGCAAGGTAAATGTTGCCAATATCCATCATGTTGGGGTATTTGGTAATGGCCTTTATAAAGGGGTGGCGGGTAAAGTCCCAAGAAGTTTCAAAGGAGTCCCAGTCGTTTTGAGATATTTCAATACACTTTTCGACGAACTCCGAAATTCTAGGCTTTTGATCGACTTTGATTGGCATTCCCAGAATGTCACTAACATTTGTTGCTAATGTGGGGTTAACGACGCTTAATAGATGCTCTGCGACTTTTGAATTCAAAAAGCCCAAATCATACTCACTAAAGACAAAATTCTTTGCAAATATAGTCGGTGAGACAGAACTATAAATGACAGGAGCCTGTTTTATTCTGAATGACGTTTTATAAGCGGTCACAATCGTCCATGTAATTCCCTTTTTATTCCAGAAATCCTCTCTAATCAAACCACCGTGGCGAGCATACTCTATACGAGAACTATCCGTCCAGCGCACTAAGTACTCAATATCACCATACCATTTCCTATATGCTCCACCTTTTGCATAGAGTGCCCATTTGCTGCTTCTAGGCACTTCCCACAAAAGCCTTAAGTATTTTTCGTCATTATGAGTTTTGTTTCGCCCTCCCGAAGTATATCCTTCCTCGATATGTGGCAATTCAAACAATCTCATAGTTTTTTCTGAAGCCCAATATGCCACAGGGCTTCCCGGAATTTTTGCAAAGTTATCAGTGCTTACCTGCGCAAATCGGTTTTCTGCAATCGGGAACTCTTTCGGAATATCATTCTGGATATCTTCATACCTGACATGATTATATGTTCCCTTATATCTGTTGATATGTCCATTACGGAATACGGTGACAGCCGTACCAAATGCGATACCCATAACCATGTTTTCCATGTGCATCAAGTTGGTAATTGTTTTGGTTTGCAGGAGATTCATACGCATTTTTTCAAAGCTGGAAAGGAACATCCAGCTTTGCATAGTAACCATGCAGTTCATACCGTTGGGTTTGACCATTTGGTTTCCATGTTCAATGCAAACGGCAAACAAATCGCTCTTACTATCTGGGTAATTCTTTTTGACATACTCTGCCAGCTTTACGCCCATGCCAGAGCTGCCCATATAGGGCGGATTGGTGACGACCACATCGTATTTCTGCGCCAGCGTCTGCGCCACCCGCACCAATGGAAGTAAATTTTTGCGAATACTCTCCCTATGGAACGAGGATTCATCGGCCACCTCGTCAAACCGGGCATAGAGGGCATCCCAATCCTGCGGGGTGATGGTGAGGATGGAGCCATACTCCTTGGCATCATACAGCTGGGTGAGGATAGTTTGCATAGCATCCGTCAATGACAGTTTGCCGTTGCAGAAAAACTCTACATCTGCCTTTTCCAGATAATTGCTTTCCTGAATAGCATATACATGGGGCTGCGGAACGTCCGGTTCTCCATCTTCATCTTTGCGTTTCAGAAAGCGCTTATCATAGCGGACAGCTTTCATCATCACCGCAAAATATGCCAGCTGCGCAGCGCGGTCATCAATGTCCAGACCATAGAGGTTGTTCTGCAAAATGCTGGTCACGGCATCTCGCGCAGTATAGCCGTAGCTCTCGTAGATGTGCATCAGCACATCGAATAGGTAAGCAAGGATATGACCGCTGCCGCAGCAGGGGTCGATCACTTTGATTTCTTCCGGTGTCAGTGCTACATACTGCTTCCGGATAGCAGCAAGCTGCTGTTCCACCTCCGGCTCCTGAGGCGCTTCCTCCAGATAATAATGCCACTTGTGGTCCTCTTTGTCCCGCACTCCGGCGGTATAAGCAGCCTGTTCCTCCGGCGTGGGCAGCAGCTGTGTTTTGGTGTCCGGGTGACCCTCCACCCACATCCGGCCAAGGCTGTTTTCCACCATATAACGAACGATCCAGTCTGGGGTAAACAGCTGGGTCGCCGCCGGGATATTCTCCTTGGTGATCTTGACGTTTTTCTTGAGGGCAGCAAACACCTCATCCTTTTTCTCGCTGTTGTAGTACTGATACAGCCAGCCAATGATCTGGACGGCATCCTGCCAGTTGTCCTCCGGGATCTGGGAGATCATCTGCTCAATGACGCTGCCCTCCCGGAGCAGGTTGTCCGGCAGAAGCAGCTCCGTGTAGTCCGCAATGGTCTGGAACATTCCGGGCAGAATGCTGTTCAGCGCGTTGCATTGCACGATGAGCAGGTATTTGTACAGTTCTTCGGTCTGCTCGCTCTCTTTCAGGGCGTAGACCTTGTTCTTATCCAGCTTATCCAATTCCAGATGCAGGGCTTCGGCCAGAATCTGGGGCTTGAACTCGTTGTTTTCATCCGTAAACACACGCACATGGCTGGGCAAATAGCCGTTGACCTCCATGAACCGCAATGCCGAGAAGCGGTTGAACCATGTATACGCCACTTCTTCCATAACCTGCTGATAGCCCTTTTCATTGATCTGTGCGATCAGTGCCCTACGCTGCTGCATCTCTTCTGCAGACAACACTTTGCCGTTGACGCTATCAGCACCGGCGTCCACCATTTCCGTTTCCGTAATGCCGTACTGCTGGGCTTTCTGCGCCACGCGGGAGATCAGTTCTTTCCGCGCCCAGGTTGCATATTTTTTTATGGCGTTTTTATCCATGATGGTTCTCCTTATTTTGTTGGCATCACTGCGTGTACTTTTGAGCGAATGTAGAAAAGCGGCACAGAAAGAGTTGATTTGATTTGTTTCCCATCAATTCCATATGCTGCAACGTCACAAGCTTCAAAGTGTTTTTGATTGCAATGCCATTGCAGTGTATCTGTGTCCTGTTCTGTCAGAGTGTAAATGACACTCTGATATGGTACAATCACCTGCCGAGAGTCTTCTATAAAACAGTCAACAAGTATTTTTCCTTTGTATGTAAGAATAAAATTGTTGAGGATAATAGGCTTCTCACCCACATTAAATACCTCAATTCCAAACTCCGATAAACTTGTTTTTGTACGATATTCTTTTTCAGTCAATTCATTTGTAGGTGTAGACACCATTCGGAAGCACAGTTTCGGCTTTTTATGAAGCAAATCTGTGATTTCATTAAGTACCCAGCCCACAACAACGCCTATAATTGCAGCAAAAATTTCAATCATACTTTGCATATATCCATTAGCTCAGCTTAATTTCATCGCATCCATCCAACAAGTTTCGCAACTGCTCCCGGATCTTCTCCACATAGGCATCAATGTCTGCATCGTTCCGCAGTGTCTTGGCTGGGAACAAGATCTGGCGGCTGTAAGACTTGATCTTCGGCTGCTTTGCTGCCGGGATTGCCGGGCTTTTCTTTGTCTCTGCCGGTTTCGGTGCCGGGGGTGCCAGAGCAATCTCAATACTGCTGATGGCATCATCCTTATATTTGCTCAAAGGCATAATCATGCCATCCAGCAGAGCAAGGCTTCTGCAGTCTGCGATTTTCTTTTTGTAGTCGTCAAAGCAGTCATCCGATTTGCGAATGATGTCCATCGCCTTGGGGTCGCCATTCGCCGCAGTATGGGTTGCTTCCATGCACTGACGCACTGTTTCCAGAATCTCAGAGCGTTTGTCATCCAGCATCTGGTCATGGGCTGTACGCACCGTTTGCATCAACCCATTCAGCTCCGGAATGCGCTTGTAGTTGAACTTCTGCCCAAAAGATGGCACTGTGATGATAAGCCGAATCTTGTTCAGGGCCTCGTATGCCGCCGCATCCTGCGCAATGCGGTCCAGATCCGCCTGCATCTCGTGTTCCAGCCGTGCAGCATCATCAAAGGTGCCGACCTGACTCTTGAAGAAGGTCTCTACATTGCCCATGGCATCCTTCTGATCAAAGAGGTCGTCCTCTTTCTTGAGCAGATAGTCAATCAGCGCGATGTTGTCCTTCTTCTGGTTCAACACTTCCTGCGTTGCAGTAATAGCGTTGTGCACTATTATCTGATCCGGATACTTGTGGGCATCATCGTACTTCTCGTTCAGTTTGTTATAATGCTGCAGCTGGTTTTCGAACTCATCGGCAATAAATTTAACCAAACCGTCTTCGTCTGCAGGAACATCCATGACATCGAAGTAATCCCGCAGAAGGTCCCGCACAGCCTTCATTTTGGTTGCCGATACCACCACGCGCTTGCTAATGGATGTTTTACCCACCTCACTCTTTTTGCGGAGCATGTCCGGCAACTTTGTGTTGTCCGGCTGGATGGTAGTGCCTGCATATTTGATGGTTACCTTCTGATTCACGATCAAACGCGCCACCACATAAGCAATGTCGATTTCCTTCCAGCCATAGGGTATACTGCTGAACTTGCTCTGTACATCCGCCATCGAGGTAGGCAAATGCTTCATTGCCTGCATTTCAAGATATTCTTCCACAGCTGCTTCCGCATCTCGGTTGGGGTCAGCTTCTGCAAAAACGACATCTGCACCAGAAAGCACCGCCATAATTTCGGCATCGGTATCTGCGTTTTTCCCAATCAGGTCCAACTTGCTGTAAACATGCGAGACCAGATACTCCATCGTCTGGTCAATTTTGGCCTTAGCATTGCCGCTCTTAATGTCCAGATGTTCACCATCGGCGTAAAATTTTGCGTTTTCAATAGCCTCTACCAGAGCTTTGCTGGCTTCAGCTTCATACTTGGCTGCTTCTTCCTGTTGGCCGCGGATAATATCCTGAGCACTCTTGGGCATCTGGCTGACATTCCGCTGTTTGACATATTTGCGGATCTTCATGGATGCTTCCAGTGATTCATAATACGGCGTATCGCCCAAAACTACAATCGCCTCGCTGCCTTTGGAGCTGTTCATCAGGCGAAATTCCGTTTTTTCCGTTGCATCAGAAGCTGCCGTCAAAAAGCGCAGGCGCATGCCGCCGGTGGCGATGCCGTACATAGTGTTATCCACCATCTGATCAAATGGAAAGTCACACTTGCCGTAACGGAACTTTTTTGCATCATAAATTATGCCAAAAATAATCTTTGCTATATCCCCAACAATAGCGCCCGTATCCACCTGTGTAAGGTTGATTTCTTTCTGGATGTCCTGCTCTTCATCCGTCAGGAAGTTGTAGGTATCACCAGTACGTCCGATGTAATTCTGCCCAATCAGTCGATCCAAACTGCCGCGCAGCTTTTCGCGCATCGCGACCTTTTCCAGACGGATGTCATCTGCCATCAAAATCACAAGGTTGTCCAGATTGGCCGGCATGTCCTCGTTGACATATCGAATGAGATAGAGAAGCTTCAGAACATCCACATCCATCGGCTCCAGACCATCGTGATTTTCTACGGCTTTGCTGCAGCGATCAATCACATTGCGAATGGAACCATCCAGGAAAGAATGTACAGTATCATAGAAGCGGAACAGCGGCACCAACGCAAACTCGTTCTGCTTTTCCACTTTTTGTGCTGCTTCCTGAAATCCGCTCAGCATGGAACGCTCGCCGCCAGAGAAGTGTTTACCTGCATTGCCGTGTTTGCGGATCTCCACAAAAATTTTCTGCATGATGAGAAACTGGTATGGAACGAACGGAAAGTCCTCTGCAAATTGTGCCGGACCAGAGAAGCCCTTGATGTCCGGCATTGCATTTGTAAAGCTGAACAAGTTGCGCATCCCGGAGCTTTCTTTCTCATAGACCGCATCCAGCGTTCTTTCTGCTTCCGGAGTCTTTTTCAGAATACGCTTCTGAATTACTTCGTCTACGGAAGAAGAAGAAAGGCTCAGACGAGTTTTGAAACGGGCCTGAATTCGAGAAAATTCATCTGCTCGTACTTTGATAATCTCATCAATAGCTTCCTGTCCGGTGCAGACCACCCAGACTTTTCCTCTGCATTCGCTGCCAATTTTTTCCACCAAAGACTGCAGATTCAGCAGCATATCCGTGTCCGTGCCAACATACTGCCCCGCCTCGTCCACCATGAACAGAAGGCGGAAGTTTGCAGGTTTTGTGCTGACGTATGCATTGATGTCTTCTACAAGCTGTGAAACAGAGAGTTCCGTTGCACTCTTATCGTTAAACCAGTTGTTTGCATCCTCTTCACTGATATCCAATGCTTCCGCCAGTGCAGGCTTAATGAATTTTCCATTAAATGCAAATGCTTTCCGCACTTCAGTCCAAGGTTTGCCCTTCTTTTCTTCAATCAGACGGCAAAATTCATCCATTTTGCCCTGCTGCGTAATGTACTGCTCCAGCATAGCAACTTTGAGATTGCTGCCAAAGAATCCCAGATGATTATAGAACACCTTGGCAAAAACACGTAAAACGGCTGTTTTATCTTTATTGATAGAGCCTTCATAATCGATATTAAACAGAATCGTCTCGGTTTCACCTTTGGTTGTACGATCCACCTGCATAAAGGTACCAGGGTCATCCTCAAATTTCTTGCGGAAGCGCTCCACCGTACGAATGCCATTAACCTCTTTGTTTTCCAACAAGTATGACAACATTTTCAAAAAGTGAGATTTACCGCTGCCAAAAAAACCGGAGATCCAGACTCCTGTATCTGCCGTTGGTTCGTCAAATGCTTCTGCATAGGTATTGAAAAAGTCTGCAAAATGCCGCTTCAGCTCTCGTGTAATAACGTACTCGTTCAGTTCCTGTTCCAGGACCTTGTTCTCGTCCTCGTCAACCTTGACAACACCGTTAATTTTACGGTTGATGTCTTCTACAAACATATTCTGTATAACCAAAGCTCTATTTCCCCCTTCACACAACGTTAAATGCACGATAGTAATTGTTCGGCTTCAGACAGTTGAACAGCCGCAGCTGCTGGTCGTTAAATGTTCCTGGGTAAAACACAAGCACCGGCCTCTCTGCAAACAATGATGCCTCCAGTAACGTATGAATTCGCATAAATGGAAACGCTTCTCCAACGCCAGTCAAAACCAGTACTTCTCCCGGCTGGAACGGCTCGCTCTGAATTTTCTGTACAATTTCATCGACTCCAATTGTCGATTGAAGCTGTTCCAACAGATAATCATGGCCGTCCTCTTCTTCCATATCAGGGATAGCATCCAAAATATCCATGCCTTCACAAATCCCTAGGAAGATTTGATATAAATTACAGATCCGCAACTGACAGCACAGTGTCATATCTGTAGATAGCTGTTCAATGAAATGTCGAACCGCCATTTCATCTCTCGGTTCATAGCAGAAGATACGAATATTCACTTCATTGCTAAGACCTTTTCCTTCCAGAAAGTCCTGACTCTGAATCATCTGCCGAACCTTATCAAGACGTTTTTGTATGTCACCCATCAAAGTTTCCTCACTCCAAACGGTTAAATGCTGCCAATGCCACCTGATCCCCATTTGTACGAATCACATTTTCCAGTTCAGGATAAAGCCAAATAGGATTCAAATGATCTGCTTTTATATCATTCAGGTAATCATTTTCCCTTAAAATTCGGTTCAGAACCGATTTTAACTTTTTAACTGTAGATTCACTCCAACCCGCGATGGCTTCATTCTGTTCCTGTAGTCTTGTGAAAAAGCTTGTCAGATCAAGTTTTCCATAGCTGAAATCCTGGTTTCGATATTTTTCCCCAATAACTGTTACCATAAAATCCCAGACAAGCCTATTATCTTTCATAATCGCATAAAGACAAATTTGTTTTGCCTCTTCAACTGGATGCTCTGCAACATTCCGAATCAGTCGTTCACTGCTCAAAAGATTCAGCCGTCGATAGCACGCCCGTACCATACCAACTGTCATACGTTCAGTTGGGTACTGAAAGAGGTTATCTTTTGTAATCATGTCCGTTATTTCTGATTCATTTTTTCCATCTACCATAAATTTAGCGACAATACGCATTTCGTGGAACAGAAACTGCTCTCGTGTCAGAGAAGCCTTGTAAGAACTGTCCAAAGGGCATATCATACCGGGGAACCTCCTGAAATCCGTGAATAACCGATGTCTTTGTATTAAGCAAGTACAAAAATCCATTATGATATCATCATATATATTTTACACTTGTAATCAGTTAAAATCAATGAAAGAATACCAAAGACTACAGCGACATTGTTGCTGCAAGCAGTGCAGACGTATATACATCTGCTTATTTTGCGTTGCAAAACGCTTGTTGGGGAATGCCCCAAGCCCCTTTGATCTGCATTTTCCAATGCAGGCTGCGCATCCCTACGGGACGCTTTTTTACCCGGTGATATGCTCCGAGTCGTTGAGGACTTGCATGAGGTGAGAAGCGGCTTCTGCAAGAAAATCGTACTTCATCTGTTCGGGAACAGACGTATCCAGAAGCGAGACACCCCACGCCTGCATACAGTCCGCAAGTTCTTTCTGTGCCTGCACTGCCGCTGCTTTACGCACATCCGGCGTTGTTTCTGTATCCAGAACGTAGGCTGTGGAGTATTTTCCGTTGCGATCTTCCGTCA
>OIYY01000641.1_pt1 | contig 23326 bp, 26 predicted proteins | sample 1588341 | NCBI WGS metagenome assembly OIYY01 (sample SAMN03283287) | human gut metagenome | biome: human-associated habitat; material: feces | host: Homo sapiens | place: Peru | collected 2012 | reverse complement strand
GCTTCTATGTTAGCTGGAATTCCAAATGCTCCTAGTGTATATTCCCCAAGCGTTAATCCAAAACTAACTAAAAAAAGACAAGAAAAAGTAATTAATTCCATGGTTGAATATGGATATCTATCAAAAGAAGATTCTGATAATTTACTTAATACTTTAAATACAGAATAACTAAATTTACTTATCAATAAAAAATATATAAACAAAAAGATGAGTGGGGACAGGATGTTATTTATGTTGAAAAGTGTGATAATTTTAAATATGAAGATTATGATACCGCACCTATGAAACCAAAAGATATTATGTAAATACGATTTGCGTGAAAAATTAAAATGTGATATAATAACACATAGGACAAGAGAATTATATTTATTATAATGGGAAATAGGTACGATTAACAAGTAATGGAGGGATTACAGTATCTAGCTAATTCACTCCATCAAATAGCTTATAAAAAGCAGTAGTAAAAGGTTTAGGACCGTTTATTACTGTTTTTTATTTTGCAATGTGGAGGAAGATTAAAGGACAGAGGAAGAAAAAAATGATAATACTACATCAGTTGTACCAACAGTAATACCAATAAAAAGCCACGATAAGATGTTTTTTGGAAGAAGAGTATTAAGATATTCTTTAGAAAAAAAAGATTTAACGGCAGAAAAAATAATGGAAATATTGCCAGAGGTATTAAGAGAACACGAAAAAAACGCTAGAGAAATTGATTATTTGTATAGGTATTACAAAGGTTTTCAACCAATATTAAAAAAGCAAAAAAATGTAAGACCAGAAATAAATAATAAAGTATTAGAAAATCATGCTTTCGAAATTGTTGAATTTAAAAAAGCATATGTATATGGAGAACCAGTACAGTATGTTCAAAAGGGAGAAAAAAACAGTGAGTCTGTAAATCCAGAAATTTCAATAATTAATAAATTTATGGAAAGTGAAGATAAATCTAGTAAAGATAAGGATTTGGCAGAATGGCAATATATATGTGGTACTGCTTATAGATGGGCAGATATTGATGACCAAGATGATGAAGATGATGCACCATTTGAAATATCAACACCAGACCCAAGAAGAACTTTTGTAGTATATAGTAGTGGAATAAAAGAAGAACAACTATTTAGTGGACATTATAGTTGGTTTAGTAAAAACTTAATTTCAGAAGATGGACAAAGCTATACAAGTAAATACAGAATTATAACTATTTATACAGAAGACAAAATGTATAAATTTAAAGAGGCTTTTGGAGTTTGTGAATTAATGCAACAAAATTTACCACAAATAGGAATAGATAATGAAAAAGAACAACAAGTTGAAGCATATCCATTATTAATTAAAGGACATAGAATAGTAGAATACCCTTTAAATACAGCAAGATTAGGATTAATAGAACTTGTAATGAGTGGATTAAATGCTTTAAATAGAATAAAATCAGATGACTTAGATGGAATAGACCAATTTATACAAAGTTTACTTGTATTTGTAAATCAACAAATAGATGTAGAAGATTTTAAGAAATTAATCGAAGCGGGAGCTATAGAAGTAGCAACCCAAGAACCTGGTAAACCAGCAGATGTAAAATTATTAACATCACAGTTATTACATTCAGAGACCAAAATCGTAACAGATGATATTTATAACAATGTATTAACAATTTGTGGAATACCAAGATTAAATGATAAACCTTCTGGGGGAGATACAGGACAAGCAAGACTATTAGGAGAAGGTTGGACTATGGCAGATGAAAGGGCAAAACAAGATGAACTTTCATTCAAAAAGTCAGAAAGACAGTTTTTAAAGTTAATTTTAAATATATGTAAACATGAAAATCAAATTAAAAATTTAAAAATTTCTGATATTGATATTAAGTTTACAAGAAACAAATCAGACAACTTATTAGTAAAAACACAAGGATTAATGAATATGAAACAAGCACAGGTTACTCCAGAAGTAGCATTTACAATTTGTGGATTATTCTCAGACCCTAATGATGTTTATGCTAAAAGTAAAAAATTCTTTGGCGAAGATTTTTGGAAAAGTGAAAATCCTATTCAAAATGCGAACACAAATATAAATGAAGAAGATAATAAAAATTCTAAAAAAGAAAACCAAAGTATAAAAGATAACCAAGCTAGTGGGGAAAAGACTAACCATACAAATAACGAGAACGACTCGGAAAAAACGGAAGTATGAGGAGGAAATAAAGATGGATGAAGAATTAGTAGGAATATTAGCAAATGCCGAATTAGATGATAGTGCAAAAGCAGATGCTATAAAAAATTTGGTAGGAAAAAATTTTATACCAACATCAAAATTTAATGATGAAAAAACAAAACAAAAAAATGCTTATAATGCTTTAAAATCAGAATATGAAACATTTAAAGAAACAAAAATGACAGATGAAGAAAAACAAGCAGAACAAACAAAAGCACAATCAGAAGAATACAGAAAAGTTAAAATGCAATTAAATGAAATGACAGCTAAGAATATTTTTTCAGAAGCAGGATTTAAGAAAGAAGAATATGGAGATATTTTAAATTCAATAGTCCAAGAAGATAGTGAAAAAACAAAAACATTAGCTGAAACAATTTGTAGTACGATGTTAAATCAAAGAAAAGAACTTGAAAAACAAATTACAGATAAAATAATAAAAGGAACACAAAAGCCACCAGCAGGAAATGATAATGAAGGTGGAGATGTAACAGATTTAGAAAAATATCAAAAATTATTATCTGATGCACAAAAAAGTAATGATATGGTAAAAATTGCACATTATACAAGATTAGTTCAACAAGAACAACAAAAAAATGATGATTAAAAGGAGAGATAATTAAGGGCAGATAGTTATGCAACAAGTTTTGGAGTTTTAAATTACTCTGGAATGTTATTTAATAAAGGAAATACAAGAACACCATTTTCAAGTATGATAAGTGGTAAAACAAAATATACAAATTCAGTAGAGTTCGTATTAGGACAAGAATATACAAGCGAAGATGGAGAAATACCATCAATAAGCGAAAATGCTTCTTTAAAAGCACCAGATGCTTCATTTATTACAAGAAGTCAAAACACTAATGTAACACAAATATTCCAAGATGCAGTAGCGATAAGTTATGCAAAACAATCTAATATGGCTACATTAGCAGGAGCAAATATTGCTGGACAACAAGCAAATCCATTAAATGAATTAGACTTCCAAGTAGCAAATAAAATGAAAAAAATGGCTAGAAGTATTGAAAAAACATTTATTCAAGGAAAATATAACAAAGCAACATCTGATGCAACTGTAAATAAAACAAGAGGTATAGATGAAGCAATTGTTACTAATGTTGTAGCAGCAGGTGGAAAAGCATTAGACATTTGGATGTTAAATGACTTAGTAGAAAAAATAGATAAATCAAACGGAGATATATCAAACTTAACATTATGGTGTGATAACACAACATTAAATCAAATTCATGGAAATGCAATAGAAATGGGAGTAGAAGTTGGAGCATTTAGAGCAAATGAATATGGTATTCAAATAAGAGATATTTATTTACCAACAACAACAATACATATTGCAGTAGGACAATTTATTCCAGAAGGAACTGCTTACTTATTGAACTTTGATGCAATAGCACCAGTAGAACAATTAGTACCTGGAAAAGGAAACTTTTTCTTAGAAGAATTAGCAAAACAAGGTGCTGGAACAAAATATCAAATATTCGGACAAATAGGATTAGACTATGGTAATGAATTATTACATGGAAAAATAACAGGTTTGGCTACAACATTCACAAAACCAGAAGGTAAAAAAGTTGTAGTAGTTGATAAAACAGCAACAGCATCTACAACAGGAAAATAAAATAATTAATAAGGAGGACTGATTAAGGGCAGTAGAAGAAATAGACCAATTAAAAGAAATGAGATTGGAAATATTGAATAATATTGAAGATACTAGCAAAGACGAAATCTTTAAGATAAAACTCAAAAGAGCAAAAAATACATACCTAAGATTAGTCTTTCCTTATGACCATTCTATTGACGAACTTCCAAATGATAGAGCAAAAGATTGGCAAACTAAATGTGCAATTGAATTATATAATTTGGGTGATGATATTGGATTAATTTCATATTCAGAAAATGGATTGTCAGAAACAAGAGCCAAAGCAGGGCTATCACAAGACCTTATAGATGAATTGCCACCAGCGAAAGCAGGTGTAATAAAATAGGAGAAAAAATTGGAAGAAAACAATTTGGATAGCAAGTAAAATAGACTCTGTTTATGATGATTATGGAAATGAAATAACACAATATGAAGAACCTAAGAAATATGATTTTAATGTTCAACCTGTAAGTTCAGAAGCGGATATTGAAGAGTTTGGACAAAAAGCCAAAGAAATGCAAAAAGCAGTTATTAATAAAAAAGATTATGAAGGCAAATTTAAAGAATTTGATAAAGCATATTTAGATGGTGTTACACCAGATAAAGAAACTGTAAATGGTTCAAATGCAAATTATGAACTATATCCACCAAGAAACCAAAATAAAGTTATAGTTATTTATTTTAAAAGATTAATAGCAGAGTAGGTGATTAATTTGGCAGATATGAATATAAATGCAAAGTTTACAACAAGACTTTCTTTAAAAGACATCGAAGAATATCAAAAGTTTTTAAAAAAATATGCGAAGCAATTGCCTAAAGTAGCAGAAAATATTGTAACAAGAGTATCAAAAGTAGGTTTAGAAAATAATTACAAATCAACAGAAATTATACCAACAAAAAATAACGGAAACACAGTAACAGGTGGTATAAGAACAACTGATGTAAAAGATACTTATAAAGAATTTGGAACAGGTATGGTGGGTAGTAGAAATCCACATGTTTCAGAAATATTAGCACAAATTGGTTGGAAATATGATGTTAATGAACATGGGGAAAAAGGTTGGGTTTATCCTAAAGATGATGGTACTTATGGATGGACTAAGGGTATATCAGCACAGAAAAAATTTTATAATGCAATGAAGAATATGGAAGATAGTTTTAAAACAATAGCAATAGAAGAATTTAGAAAAATAAGTAGGAAGTGATATAAGGGGAATGCCAGATGTTTATAATGGAATATTTAAGGATGCACAAAAATATATAAAAGCTAATTCAAAATATAATCCTTTTATATATAAAGATACACCACAAGAACAAAATAAATTTCCATTAGTAATAATAAAACAAATAGATGACCCTTTATATGACGAGAATTTAGATAAAACGGACCAAAGGTTCGACTTAGTATATGAAATAGAAATATATACTATTAATAAAGAAGATATAGCAAGACAATTGATAACAGATGAATTAGCAAAGTTAGTAAATGATATATTTGATACAAAATATGGATTTGCTAGAAAAGCTAATAAACCTGTACCTAATATTGATTTAAATGTCGATAGAAGGCATATGAGATTTGAAGCAAAGATAGATGAAAATAATATAATTTATAGGAGGTAATTTTAAGGGCAGAAGCAAATCCAGTAGCATACAATGACCAAGGAACAGAATTATATGTAAAAGATTCAACAAAATTTGAAAAATTAATTAGTATTAAATCAGTTCCAGCAAGTGGAGCAGAAGGTGGAACAATCGAAGTAACAGAATTAGATAGTCCAATAAAACAATATATTTCTGATAGAGTTGATACACCAGCACAAGACTTTACATATAACAGAACAGCAGAAAAATATGAAAAGGTATTAAAATACTGCGATGGTTCAGAGCATGAATTTTTAGTAAAATTAAGTGATGGAACAGGAACATATATTAAAGGAACAGCACAAACATGGAAAAATGAATTTAGTGCAGGTTCAGCACAAGAAGCTACATTACATATAGTTGCTACACAAATAGTTGATAAAACAGCATCAGAAGTAACAACATTAATGGCTTAGAAATTTAAATAGATGGAGGAATTAGATATGAGTAGAATTATGAAAATAAAAGTAGGAGAAAAAGAATATAAATTAGGATATCCTACAAGAAAAGATGCAAAAGTTGCAGAAGAACATGGATTAGATTTAATAACAAATGGAGGAAAATTAATAACATTAAATGATAAAATTTTCTATACAGGATTATTGGCAAATCATCCAAGTATAACAGAGTATGAAGCAGTTGGGATTATGGAAGCATATAAAAAAGAAGATGGAGATATTGATGAAATAATTCAATTCTTAACAGAAGAATATATGGCTTTTATAAAATCCCCAGATGGAAAGAAGAAAAAGAAAGCTCAAATAATAGAAATGTAGAAGATAATTCAGATGGGGAACAAAAGGAATATAAAACATTAACAGAGTTCTTTTATGATTATTTACTACCATTAGCATTACAATTCGGTATGTCTACAAGAGAATTTTGGAATGAAGAACCAAAGTTGCTTTGGACATACCGAAAAATGTATATGGACAAAATAAAAATAAAAAAAGAATTAGAAAATCAACAAGCATGGTTACAAGGATTATATTTCTTTAATGCTATTTCGGTTTCTTTATATAATAATTTGGGAAGAAAAGAAGGACAACCAGCAGAAAATTATATGGAAAGTCCAATAGATTTTGATAAAGAACCAAAAACTCAAAAAGAAATTGAAAGAGAACAACAACTAGAAATGGAAGAGAGAATAAGAGAAAGAAATAGACAAATTAAGGCAATGCTTAATAAAAAACAAGAGGTGGAATAAGGGCAGATTATGATGTTGGAACATTAGAGAATAAGATAGAAGTACAAGTAAATGATGCAGTATCTGCTATAACAACATTAGTGGGTTCTTTAAATATTTTAAAATCATCATTAAATAATACAATAAATTCAACAAAAAATAATAAATTAAAAGATAATATAGTAAGTGCAACATCAAGTGCCAACACCTTAAAAAAGGCTTTAGGACTAGGTGCTATTTATGCAGGATTAAGAAAAACGGCAAGTACAATAAAAGATATTGCAAAAGAAAATATCGATATGATAGAAACAAATAACTTATTTGAAGTATCAATGGGAAAAGTAGTAGACAAATATGGCAATTTAGATACACAAGCAAGTAAATATTACACAAAGGCTATGGACTTTCAAAATCAAATGAATGAAAAATTAGCAACTAATAAATCAGAATTAGAAGAATATCAAGCTATGTACTACTCAATGTTTAAAGGACAAGGAATAAATAAAGATGCATCTTATACTATGTCTGAAAGCTTAACAAAAGCTGGTTATGATATTGCTTCTTTATATAATTTATCTGTAAAAGATGCGATGGATAAAATTAAATCAGGTATAGCTGGACAAGTTGAGTCTTTAAGAACAATAGGTGTCGATGTATCTGAAAGCTCATTAAGTAAAGTATTAAATGAAGTTGGAATAGATAGAAGTGTACAACAATTATCTTATGCGGAAAAAGAAGTAGCAAGATATATTGCAATAATTGAACAAGCAGGACAAGCACAGGGGGATTTTGCAAAAACATTTGAAAGCCCAGCAAACCAAATAAGAGTATTTCAAAATCAATTAATAGAATTGAAACAAGTAGCAGGTTCATTTATTGTTAATGCATTTGGTGGAATTATTGTATGGGCAAATGCAATTATAATGGCAATAAAAGAAATAATTAAATCAATAGCAAGTTTATTTGGATATGACTTAAGTAGTGGTGGCTCAAATAATTTAGCAGATAGTATAGGTGTGTCAGATTTAAATAGTGGATTAGGTGGAGCAACTAAAAAAGCAAAAGAACTTAAAAAACAATTAATGGGATTTGATGAAATAAATAATATCGACCCAGCAAGTACAACAGGAGGTTCAGGAGGTTCTGGTGGTGTTGCAACAGGAGTAGATGATAAATTGTTAAAATCATTAAAAGAATGGGATAATAAAATGAACTCTATTACTGGAAAAGCACAAGAATATAGAGATGCAATATTAAAAGCACTTGGTTTTACAAGAGACATTGACGGAAACCTAAAATGGCATTGGAAAGATATGAATAATATATTAAAAGTACTAACTGTAATTGCTGGAATAGTTGGTGGAATATTAATTATTGGTAAAATAACGAAATTAGTCAATTGGTTAAAAACATTGTTTACTATATTGAAAACTGGTAAAGGAGCGACTACAACATTTGGATTAGGATTACAAACAATAGGAAAAATAATTCTTGGTTTAAAATCTGGTTTTACTAATTTAGGTGCTTGGATTTCTATGGCTGTTGGACAATATAAAATATTTAGAACACAAGGAAATGGAGTAATAGAGTCTTTAAAATTGACAAATGCGTCTTTAGCAGAAACAGGACAAGGATTTTTAAGTTTAATTTCAGTAGGAGCTAAGATTATAGGAGGATTAGCAGGACTAGTAGGTTCAAGTGCATTAGCTTATAATTCTATGAAACAATTAGAGGAAGGAAGTATTTCATCTACAGATGGCATTTTGAAGTTGTCTGGAAGTTTAGCAGGGGCAACAGCTAGTGGAGCTTTATTAGGAAGCGTAATACCAGGTGTTGGAACGGCAATTGGTGCTTTAGTTGGATTTTCAACAGGAGCAGTAGCTTCGATAATTGGCTTAAGTAACGCACAATCAGAATTAACAATAGAAATTCAAAATACATCTAAAGAAATTGATACGCAAGTTGAAGAAATTGAAAATATAAAAAAATCTTATGATGAAGCTATAGATAGCATAAATAAAAATAAAGAAGCATCACTACTGAATTTAGAGGTGACAAAAAAACAATCAGAAGTATTGGGAGAATATATTGATGCTAATGGAAGAGTAAAAGAAGGTTATGAAGACAGAGTTAAATTAATCTTAGGTGATTTAAATAATGCATTAGGAACTGAATACGGATTAACTGGAAATCAAATAACTAGAAATGGTGAATTGGTAAAAAGTTATAATGATTTGAAGGCAAATATAGACTCTTATATAGCAAAGAAAAAACAACAAATAGAAGCGGAAGCATATGAAGAAATTTATAAAGAAACTTTAAAAGAAAAAATACAATTACAAGAAAAAGAACACGACCTTCTTGATAAAAGGCTACAAGCAGAACAGGAATATAAAAATGCAGTTGATGAGACAACAACAGCAACAAATATTTTTGAAAAATGGCAGGCAAAGAAAAACGAAACATTAGCAAAGCAAAATCTTGATAAATTAACGCAAGAAGAAAAAGACTATAGAAGTGAACTTGATAAAAACAAAAATAAATTAGAGGAATATTCAAATAAAATAGATGGAACTTATAAAAATATAGAAGACACAAGTAAAACAACAGGAACTAATATTCTTCAAAATATGCAACAAAATTTTTCAGACCAAACAAAAACTGTTGATACAAACACCAATATATTATCTAATAGATTTAAAATTTTAGGTACAAATGAAGGAAATTCATATACACAAGGATTAGACTCAACTAAAAATAATGCAACACAAACTGCAAATCAATTACAAAAATTAGTAGAAAACGGATTGGAAAATGACCCAGCATATAGAAAAGTAGCAACAGATAGTATAAAAGAATTTTTAAACGGATTAAGCACTAGTGAACAAAAAAGATTATTAAAAAATTGTGGTATTGATAATGTCGATGAAGTTATAAAAGGATTAAAACAAGGAGACCTATCAGAAGATGTTGGTATAAATGTTGTTAAAGGATTACAAAGAGGATTGAAAAATAATTATTGGCAAGGTAAAACATTAAGTACGGCAAAATCATTTGCTAATAGTATTTTAAGTAAATTTCAAACAACTTTTGGAATACATTCACCATCAAGAAAAACTAGAGCATTTGGTATTTACTTATTAAAAGGTTTAGGAATAGGAATATATAAAGAACAAAATAATGTACTTTCAACAGTAAAAGATTTTTCAAATAATTTACTAAAAGAATTTAATAATCCTATAAAAGAACTAAATCAAGGCATAAAAGTGAACACAAGAGATATGGCAATAGATACAACACAATATGTAAATTACGGAGCAATAAGTGGACAAATACAGGCACAAAGTAAAGTGAGTTTTGGAAATATTTCGGACCAAATTTATAATGCGGTAGTAAGCGGAATAGAAAAGGCAAAAGTACAAGTAGATATAAATGCAAAAACTGATGAAGGTGTAATTGTAGAAAAGGCATCAGAAGGTTTTAGAGATTATGTAACAAGGACAGGAGAACTACCATTTCCTGTTCCAGTATAGGAGGGTAAAAAAGGTATGTAAATGACATAGTAAAAGTAGATGGACAAAACTTAACCAAATTCTTAAAAGATGAAGGTTATGATGTAGAAGAATATGATATTAGTTATGATAGTGGTAGAAATGCTAGAGGAACTATGAGATATAACCCAGTAGCAGTAAAATACAAAGTTATTTTACATACCAAATATCTTTCTGCAGAAGAAGTTATAGAATTTTTTACAATATTAAAGAATTTGAAACAATTTAATGTGTATTTTTATAATCCATATCGAGGAGGATATACCACAGCAAATTGTTATAGAGGAGACAGAAAAATAACAATGAAATGGAATATAACAAATAGAGGAATATTGTTTAATCCTTTTGATATATCATTAATAGAATTGTAGGTGAAAAAAGGTATCAAGTAAGTGATAAATTTAAAGAATTGTGCAAATCAAATCTTGCACCAATTGAATATGCAACTATACATATAGAAGATGATAATATCGATATAACAGATAAAGATGATTTGAAAAACTTTAAAATTGAAAGCAGTTGTTATGTAAATGATAACTTTATAGGAACAGCAGTAGCAAAAAAAATTACAGTAGAAATGTTCAATAATGGACAATATGAATTAGAAAATAAAAAAATATCTGTAAAAACTGGAATTGAAATAGATGGAAAAATTGAATATACCCCTATGGGTACTTTTATAATAGAAAAGCCTACAACAGAGGAAGTATCAACAAAAACACAATTTGTTGGATATGATTATATGATAAAATTTAATGCTACATATGTTGATAGAGTTACATATCCTATAAAAACAGTTGAATTGTTAAAAGATTTATGCAATCAAGTAGGGGTAGAATGTGGTATTACTGAATTTACTAATTCTAATTATATGATATTAGGAAATCCATTTACTAATAACGAGGATAGTAAAACAGTATTAAGTAATATTGCACAATTAGCAGGAGGATTTGCTTATATAGGAAGAAACAATAAATTATATATAAAAACATTAGAGACAACAGATAAATTATTAAGAGTAAAAGATATTCATTTTATGAGTGTAGCAGATTTTAACAATACAATTGTAAATACAACTGTAAGTAGTTCTGATATAGCAGATGAAAAAATAGATGGAAATAATTACTTTGAATTTTCAAAAAATAATAAATTTGGAAAAGTAAATTCTTTAATATTAAGATTATCACAAGTAGAAGGAGAAAATACAGTTATTCAAGATGAAGATAGCATTAAAAAAGATGGTCTTACAGAAATCACAATAGCAGATAATTATTTTTTGACAAGTAACGAAGAAAGAGAAAAAGTAATAGATGCACTATGGAATAAATTGAAAGGTTTAGAATATTTGCCTTTTGAAATTAAAGATTATGGATTTCCATATTTAGATTTAGGTGACATGATTTGTATTAAAGATACAGAAGACAACGAATATATATCATATGTGTTTGATTATACATTTAATTATAATGGTATTTATTCTGGTAATTTGAAAGCTAATGCATTAACAAAGACACAAACAGCATTTAAAAATACAAATAATATAAAAACTAAATTTAGAAATGTTGAATACAAAGTAGATAAAATTAATGGAACAATATCATCCATTGTATCTACACAAGAAGAAATATCGAAAGATTTGAAAGATACAAGTACAACAGCAAATAATAACTATCAAGATATTTTAAATAAACTAGGAGATAAAGCTCAAAAAGATGATGTTGTTGCTTTAGAAAAAACAGTACAAGCAGTTCAAGATGACTCAAAATATGCAATAACTGTAACAGAAGATATAAAACTAAATGGAGTTTCGAAAGTAAAAACTGACACAGGCTATACATTTGATAAGGACGGATTGAAAATAGAAAAAACAAATGCTAAAACAAAATCCAAATTAAATGAAGCAGGACTTGAAATAACAGATGCAACAGGAAGCAATGAAGAAAGTCTTTTATTTGCTGGATATGATGATAAAACAGGAGAAACAATTGTAAAATCAAAAAACATGACAGTTGAAAAGTACTTAACAATTGGAACTTATTCAAGAATAGAAGATTATCAAGAAGGTACAGGAGTATTTTGGATAGGAGGTAATGACTAAGGGCAGATTTTATACAAAGTGGAGGTTCTAATGGAGGAACTTATGCAAGATACTATACTGGAAAATTAAGTGTATGGGAAAATAGTTATGATGTTGTTTCAAATACATCTAATGTAGGATACAGATTGCAATTGTTATCAGGAAGTTCAGGACAATTTAGTGTATTAAATGCAAGTTATTCAATTACTATAAATGGTCAACAAGTTCAAAGTGGTAGTGGCAGATATTCATTAGGACATAATGGGACAATAACATTTGTAGAAGGAAGTATGACAATAGGGCATAATGATGACGGAACAAAAAGTGTTGGATGTAGTGCGGTTATAGACTTTCAATCACATATATATAGCCCAGGTGATTTTACACCAAATGGTAATTTGGCATTATCAACAATACCAAGGTCAAGCACAATAAATAGCTTTTACGGAAATGACATTGAGGAATATTTTAGTGTAAATTATACAGCTCATTATGGTGGATTTACTAATAAACTAAGAATTTCAATTCCTAATGTAAAGGAACTAGAAAAATTTAATTATTCAAGTGGACAAACATTTAAACTATCGTCAGACACAATAAAGTATTTATATGATTATATGAAAAATTCTAAAACAGTAAAAATAGGAGCAGTAATTGAGACTTGGAATGGTGGAACAAAAATAGGGGAAAGCGTGGAACTTATAAATAATTGTTCTATAACGAATTGTGAACCTAGTATAGAAAATGTAAGCTATTTAGATAGTAATAAAGAAACAGTTAAAATAACAGGAAATAATCAACAGATAATAAGAAATCATAGTACCTTAAAGATTGAACTAACAAACTTAAATAGTTTTAAAGGCGCTATATTAAGCAAATGTACAGCAACCATAAATGGAATTACAAAATTATTTTCAAATATAGCAGGAATATCAATAAGTAATATTTCATTAGATTTTGGAACTTTAAATGTTGCAGAAAATACCAAAGTATCAGTAACATTAACAGATAGTAGAGATTATTCAGTAACAAAAGAACTGAATATCAATGTGATAAATTACATTGATTTATCAATAAATGCAAATATAAAAAGAAAACAACCAACAACAGGAGAAGTTGAAGTTGAATATTCTGGAAATTATTTTAATGGTAGCTTAGGAAGCATAAAGAACACATTATCATTAAATTGGTATTACCGTGAAAAAGGTACTTCAACATGGACAAAAGGTGGAATATTAACTCCAACAATAAAAGATAATACATATAGTAATGGAACGACTAAAACATCCTTAGGAAAGATATTTGACTATCAAAAAGCGTATGAATTTTATTTAGAAATTTCAGACAAGTTGATGATATTAAAACCAATATACAATGTAACGCAAGGAATACCTGTTTTTAATTGGGGAAAAGATTTTTTTAATGTATTTGGAACATTAAAAATAAATGAGATAAACATATTAGAATTAATATATCCAATTGGACAGACCTATGTAACACAAGATAATACAAACCCAAATTCTATTTTAGGCTTTGGAACTTGGGAAAGATTAAAAGGAAAAGTATGCTTAGGTTTGGACGAAGATGACGAAGATTTTAATGAAATTGGAAAAACAGGTGGAGAAAAAGCACATAAAATACAGGGAAGTGAATTACCAATTGGACTTTCAGGAGTAAGAACATCTGCAGATGGTAGTGATTGGCAACTTCAAAGTGTGACAGATAAAACTGCAAGTCAAAAAGCTGTAAACATAATGCCACCATATGAAATCGTTGGTTATATGTGGATAAGAAGGTCATAATGAGAGAAATGAGCAAATTTAAAATTTAAAAATAGGAGGTTTAAAATGGTAAGCATCGAGATGATTAGAGGAGACACAAAAAAAATCAAATTTCAAAGAAAGCGAATTGACAATACTATAATAGAAGAAAAGACAGATAAGATGTATTTTACAGTTAAAAAAAGTTATTATTCAAAAACATTTCTATTTCAAAAAAGACTAGATAAAGATATTATATATGACGAAGAAAGTAAGTACTATTATATGACAATAGAACCAAACGATACAAATGAATTAGATTATAATACTTATGTATTTGATATAGAAATTATAAAAAATGGAGAGGTTAAGACAATAGCAAGAGGAAACCTTATTATAGATAAAGAAGTTACATTTGCAGAAAATGAGGTGTAGCTATGAATGAAGAAGAATTAAAAATAGTAGAAAAAGAAAATGAGGAAATATTTATTTCAGAAGATGATGATAAGGAAATATTATTATTAAAAGAAAATTTAAATGCAGGAACAGATAATTATAACTATTTAGTTAATAAACCAAAAATTAACGATGTAGAATTAAAAGATAATAAGACATCAAAAGAATTAAAATTACAAGATGAAATGGATAGCTTGACAAACATTGAAATAGAAAATATTCTAAATAATTTTATAGGGGGAATTTAAAATGGCAAATAAAAAATATGTAGATGAAAATGGATTATTATATGTATTTCAAAAAATATTTAATCTTTTTGTAAAAAAAGAGGGAAATAAGGTATTAAGTGATAACAATTACTCAACAGAAGAAAAAAATAAATTAGCTGGATTAAAAAAAATAAAAGCAGGAACTGGTTTAACAATATCTGACGATGGCACAATAAGTACAACGGGAACAGACATAGTGGTTGATACAGAGATTAGCTCAACTAGTACAAATCCAGTTCAAAATAAAGTCATAAAGGTAGAATTAGATAAGAAAGTAACAACTGTTTCAGGAAAAGGACTTTCAACAAATGATTATACAACATCAGAAAAAAATAAGTTGTCAGGAATTGCTACATCGGCACAGGTTAACAAAATAGAAACAATTAATGTTAATGGAACAGCACAAACAATAACAAATAAAGCTGTTAATATATCAGTGCCAACTAATAATAATCAACTAACAAATGGTGCTGGATATCAAACTTCAACACAGGTACAAACTTTAATTAATAATGCGTTGAAAGGTGTAACATCTATAGATTATAAAATTGTAACAGAGTTACCAACAACAGGGATAAAGGGAACAATTTATTTAATTTCACATACACATACAACAAAAGATGTTTATGATGAATATATATATGTAAATAATACATGGGAAAAGATAGGAAACACAGATATTGACTTAAGTGAATATATAAAAGCAAGTGAGTTAGAAGCAATAAGCAATTCTGAAATAGATACAATAATTTCAACAGTTCTTGGATAGGAGGCTAATAATGGCAAAATATTTAAACGCAACAGGAATGAAAGAGTTAATAACAAAAATCAACGAAAAATATGAGAAAAAAGCAATTATACTGTATGACAATGCATCAGGAACAAATAGTACTGTTATATTAAGTGAAACGGCAGCTAACTTTGGCTATTTAGAAATATTTTATCAAGAAGCTGCAAACAATAATACATTTAACAGTGTAAAAGTATATGCTCCAAACGGTAAAAGAGTTTCTTTAACATCAAGAAGGTTAGGAGATAGCAAGACGACTGTGTTTGACGAAAATATCAATATTAATGGTACAAGTATTACGGTATCAGCACGAAGTAATTATTCTGTAAATTCAAATGGGATAAGTTCTTATTCTTTTAATGTATATGGATATATGAAGATTAATCGTGTTATAGGATATAGATAGGAGTGAATGTAAAATGGCGTTAAAAAAAGAAATAGAATTAGAAAATGGAATAATAGTAAACTATCATAGAGTAGTAAGCATAAACAAAATAACAAATAATTGTAATATTATAGAAGTAGCATCATACACAAATGAAAATAAAAGACACGAAGAAATAGAATATTACAATTCAAAAGAAGAAAATAAAGAAATGAATGTATATATTGAAACAACATATATAGAAAAACAATATAGTGAAAATGAAACAATTGAAGATATATACAATTATCTAAAAACATTAAATAAATTCAAGGATGCAGAAGACGCATAGGAAGGAATAAATATGCAAGATACAGAATTAATTGAAAAAGTAGCACATTTAGAAGAAAGAGAAAAGTCAAATACTAAAAGAATAAATGAACATGATGAAAGAATCGATAAACTTGAAAAAACATATTCTATAATGGAAAAAATGGATTATAGAATGGGAAAAGTAGAGTCAGCAGTAGAAAAGATAGATTTAAAACTAGATAGTAAAGTATCAGAAGATGATAAAGCAAAAGGCAAAAAATGGGACAAGCTGGTTGATTATATCTTCTACTCTGTCTTGGCTGTAATTTTAGGGCTTATATATATGAAATTAGGATTAAAGTAGGAAGTGAAATAATATGGAAAAATTAAAAACAATAGCAAAATATCTAACAAATATATTAGCAATAGTAAGTGCATTAGTAGCAGGAATAAATGCAGTAGATGGAATAACAATACCATGTGCAATTCAGATAGTACAAGTTATTGCAGTAATGCAAGGTGTAATAGGTACATATTTGTTAGGACAAAAAGCAATAAATAACAAGGAGGAATAAATTATGAACTATCAAGAATTTATAAATACATATAATGGAAAATCAATAGACTATGATGGAGTAGCAGGAGTACAATGTGTAGACTTTGCAAAAATATATTTAGACAAAGTGTTTGGAATAAAAGCAGGAGCGTGGGGAAATGCACACGCATATTATGACAATTATAATAATATAGCAGAATTAAAAAACAACTTTGATAGAATAGCAAATACACCAAGCTTTGTTCCACAAAAAGGTGATATATGTGTATGGAGTACATCATTAAATGGATATGGACATATTTCAATTGCGACAGGTGAAGGTAATACAAATACATTCTATACATATGACCAAAACTGGAATGGTAAAACAATAAAAAAAGTTGCACATAATTATAGATGCTTCTTAGGAGTATTAAGAGCAAAAGACCAAAAAAAAATAACAGGAATAGTTCTACCAAACATTCAATATAGAGTACATATACAAGATATAGGATGGACAAATTGGGAAAAGGCAGGAGAATTAGCAGGAACAGAAGGACAAAGCAAAAGAATAGAAGCTATAATATTACAAGGAAATAATGGAGTAGACTTATCATATAGAGTACATATACAAGACATAGGATGGACAGACTGGGTAGGAAACGGACAAGTTGCAGGAACAACTGGACAAAGTAAGAGAATAGAAGCTATAGAAATAAAATCTAATAGAATGTTAGAGGTTCAAGAACATATTCAAGATGTAGGATGGATGCCAAGTTCAAAAGGAACAAATATAAAAATAGGTACAGAAGGAAAATCTTTAAGAATTGAAGCGTTTAAAATTAATTTATTATAAAAAAAGAGGTAAGTTGATTAATTTCAATTTACCTTTTTTTTGCGTTTTGTGACTTAAAATTAAGGTATATAATTACATTGATCAAAAAATAAAACGGCTAAAAACAGAAAATAAAGACCTGATTTTTAAATAATTATATGATATAAAAATAATGCAATAAGTAATGCAATACAAATAAATGTTAAACATAATATAAGTAATTGTTAAATAATCCAAATATTAAGAACAATAGTCAAATGGGGCTTGGATAATAGTTCTATATATGATGTGTATAATAGAAAAAATAGATATATCGGTCATCTGCACCATTAGAACCTCAAGTAGTTCGTAAGATATGCTTGAGGTTTTAATTTATAAAAAAAGCAGATTTTCCTAACATTTTTCCTAACACTTTCAATTTGCTAGTGTAAGTTTAAGAAAATGTTTTGAAATATATTCTTTTGAACATTTATCTAGTGCCAATAGATATTTGTTCTTTTTTATTGTCATTTGATATAAATGACATGTTAAATTTTGTTTCAATCATATTTGCTGGAATAGATTTATCATTCTGATCCAAATGAGAATATCTTTGAGTAGTAATAATATTTGAATGACCTAACCATTTTTGAATTTCTGGAAGTGGTACACCATTTCTTAATAGCAATGTAGCACAAGAATGCCTTAAATCGTGTAACCTAATATGTCTAAATCCATTTGTTTTTAATATTTTACTAAAAGTTCTATCTATATAGTCAGGTTTTACTAACTCGCCATTATCCATTAAGCAAATAAACTCTTTATAATCTTTTATATAAGTATTTCCAAAGATTTTTTCGTTCTGTTTATATTTTTCTTTATATTTCTTTAATAAATCAGCAATAAAATCAAACATAGGTAAAGTTCTATAACTTGATTTGTTTTTAGGAATATCTTTAATAAGAAATTGAGTAACACCATCATATTTTCCTCTACCAACTGTTTTTCTAATAGTAATGCTTTTATTATTAAAATCTATTGCATTCCAAGTTAATCCTAAAATTTCTTCTCTTCTTAAACCATATATAATTCCAAGAGTAAGTGGTAGTTCTAAATCTTGAGCTTTTATAACCTCAATTAAATCTAATAATTCATTATCAGTATAAAATTCTGGTATATAAACTTCTTTTTTAACACTTTCTATTCTATCCATAGGATTAGATGGTATTATTTCAGCAATAACAGCTTCTTTAAGAGCAGTATTCATATTAGAGGTATAATGTGCTATTGTTGAGCCTTTTAGTTTTTGTTTATATAAATAGTTTATAAAATCTTGTATATCTCTTGGTCTTAAATCAATTAATTTTATTTTTTGTGATTTAAAATAAGGACATAATCTTCCTTTTACAACTTGTTCATACCCAATATAAGTTGATTGAACTACTTTAGGTTTTATATTTGCTAACCACTCTAACATATAATCACTAAAAAGCATATTTGAATATTTAGAATTTCTAGCAATAGTATTCATTTTATTACTAAAACTATTTTCAGCATTTATTCTTACTAATTCTTCTTTTAACATTTTTTCAGCTTGTTTTTTATTTTGCTGATTTTTTCTTTCGTTACTATCTACTTTTAAGCCAGTAGAATGCCATTCGGGTTTTCTTTTTCCATATTCATTATACATATTGAATACTATAAAATAATAACCTTTATTAATTTGTACGCTACCTGTTATCATACATAAACTCCTTTCCAAATAACAGTTTAAATTTAGCTTACCATTGACTTTAAAATCATAACATATAAGCAAATTTTAGTCTAGTTACTTTAGAATAAATAAAAGCCGTTATCACTAATAGATAACGACCTAGTTTTGATTTGTTAAATAATAAATAATATTTCTTTTTGGTATTTTATATTCTCTACCAACTTTAAGAGATGGAATTGTTTTATTCCTTACCAGTTTATAAGCAAGATTAATACCAATTCCAAGCATTTCTTTTAATTGAATAATGTTTACTATATCTGGATATGCTGTAAACATTAATTCATAATTTTCTTTGATATTACCCATATAGTTTGACCTCCTTCTTTAAAAATTTATAAAATTAAAAAGACTTTCAGCAAAGTCCTTTGATTACATACTATAACATCTATATTTGTATTTTTGAGTTGGAATAGGAATGTTCATATTTATTGCTTTTGGAACATCACTACCAAATTTTATACCTTTATTAAGTCTTAAGTTTCCGTTTTTATCTCTGTGATAAATGCTAGAATTGTATTTTGCAAAGGCATAATCAATCATATTACTATTAAAATATGATAATTCTAATGAATCTTGATATAACAATGCTTGTAATTGTTCATAAGAATTATCCTCTTTCTTTGGTCTATCATAATTTTTAAAATATTCTGTCATATAAATTTTTCGCTTAATAGCATTTTCATCTTTACGAGTTTGCTTTTCTTCTTTACATCTACTATCAGCTTTGATTACTTTTGAAACATATTGTTTAGAAACACCGACCATCGTTGCAATATCTTTTTGTTTCAGATGTTTATTATAGTATAAATCTAAAATATTCTCTTGATTTTCCAACCTAAAATACCTCCTTCTAAATTGGTTGACTTTTTGTTTGCAAGATTTTGAATATAAAAATCCTATTGACTATTATTTTTAATAGCCAATTTCTATATCTTTTATGTTGTCATTGATATTATGTGTCATCTGTAAGGTTTTACGACTGTGAACAATGGCATAGTATTGCTTGACATTGTTATTATACTATGATATAATTTTATTGCCAATACAATTCGAAACATTTTTATAAAATTGTTCACAAATATTTTGAAAGGGGAATATTTATGAGAGAATTACCTCGTGTAAATATATATGAAGACTTTTATATGTGGTTTGATTTAGAGGAAAAGAAAGAGCATTATTCAACACCACTATATCTATATAATGTAGAAAGAAATAGGATAGATCCAAATGATGAAACAAGACTATATCTAAAATTAGAAGAAGATATATCTAAAACAAAATTAAATAAGAGAAAAGAAATAATAAGACAGCCTTCTACTATATATATTCATTATGTAGAAAGTATAGGTGCTATATTAATAAATTTCTTAAATGCAGATTTTACAAATTATGAAACTGCATATAATACTTTTTTTTATGCTTATGGATATGAATTAGTAAAAGAATATGCCTCATATAGCTATACTAAAAATGATGAATATATTGATGATGTAGAATTTAAAAGAATTATTAAAGACATATATGACGCAGGTAGCGACAGATTTTTTGAGTGGCAAGACAATTTTAGAAAATGCGTAGATTTTGTTTATAATTTGAATGGAAACGAAGAATTAAAAGAAGAAGATAAACTAGCTAAATTTGTGGCTTATACAATAAAAGATAATGATTTTTATACATATTCACAAGGAATTGAAATAATAACAGATACATATATAAACATACATAACAAATATCATAACGAAACTTTAAACAATTTGATAGATAGAATAAAAAATAAAGACCAAGAATTAGAATTGCACAATGTTTATACAAGTAAAAATTTAACTAGTATATGTTTTGCTGTATTAGATAAAATTGTAAGACAAGAAAATTTACAAATTAAAACTTGTTTAAATTGTGGAAGATACTTTATACCAAATTATAGACAAAATGAAATATATTGTGATTTAGCAAATGTAGACCAAAGTCCAACTTGTAAAGATAAAGGTGCAAACGAGCAATATAAGAAAAATTTAGAGAATAATAAAGCACAAGCTCTTTATAGAAGAATTTACAGACAAAAATTTATGATAGCACAAAGAAACAAAGATAGCAAAACAATTCAAAAAGAATTTGAACAATGGAAAAAAGAAGCTAAAGATAAAGTTAATAAAATGAAAAAAAATAAACTTGCAGAAGATGAAGTTTATGAATGGTTAGTAGAAAATAAGTAATATTATAGATATTGAAATGAGGAATGTAAATTGAATAAAATAGAAATGAAACCTACTACAGAAAATATAATAAATATGTTAGACAAAAATGCAATTGGAAGAAATCAATATGTGGCAACATTTTTAGAAATGTTAGACAATGTGGATGAAAACTTTACAATATTTATTAATGGAGATTGGGGAACAGGAAAAACTTTTCTAGTAAAACAAATATATACTCTTTTAACCTATTATAATGAGTATATAAAAGAAGAACTAAAAGGTTACAATACACAGCTAGACCAAGTTTTGCAAAAAGATTCTTTCAAAGATTTAAAGTTGGAGAAAAATTTTGTTCCAATTTATTATAATGCTTGGAATAATGACTCTCACATTGACCCAATAAATTCGATTATATTTAATATCATAAAAGAACATGATATTTTAAAAGATTATCAAAAGGAATCATCTGATGTCATTGATAAAATTGCAAGTGTTTTAGATATGGCAAATATTTGGTCAAATGGTAGTGTTAAAGAATTAGTATCAACTTTTAAAAGAAAAGATATTATACCAGAAATTACGACAATGGAAAATTTAAAAGAAACTTTAAATTTACTATTAGATAAGTTATTAGTAGAACGAGGTGATAAATTAGTTATTTTTGTTGATGAATTAGATAGATGTAATCCTATTTATTCAATAAAATTATTAGAACGAATCAAGCATTTCTTTGATCATGAAAATATAATATTTGTATTTTCAGTAAATGAAAATGAATTAACAAACACTATTTCAAATTATTATGGACAAAATTTTGACTCGCATAGATACTTAAATAAATTTTTTGATATTTCAATAGATTTACCAAAGGTCAATATTTCTAATTATATGGAATATTTAGGAATTGAAAGAAATAGTAAATATTTTAATAAAACTATACATGAAATTATAGAATATTATAATTTTACAATGAGAGATTGCATAAGATATTACCAATCTTTGAAAATAATTGAAGATTTAGCAGGGAATTGTAGTAATTATGGCTTTTCAGATGATAGAGGTTACAATATGATAAAGATGTTTATACTTCCAGCTTTGATGGCAATAAAAATAATTGATTTAAAAGGATATATAAAAATTATTAATGGAAATGGTTTTGATATATTTTTTAATATTATAAATAATGTTGATATATTAAATCGAGGAATAGGTTTTTATATGAAAAAAGATAAGGATGGAAATATTTCCGAAGAAGAATATAAAGAACAATTTTTAGAAATGTATAATGCAATATTTAATAATAACAGTAATAAAGAGTATGATAATGATGAAATTACTTTAGGAAAATATTCATATGAATTTATTATGGAGTCTATTAGTTTATTGAAAAAAGGATTAAAATATTAAAAAAATCTTGTTTTTATAATAAAAATCAAGTATAATAGACACATCCTTTTCATAAAGGAAATCTTTTTGAAGGGGGTGAGTAGTTTGTCATCTTACGAATTAATTTGGCGTCTTATAGTTTTATTATTACTTAGTAATGATAACTCTGAAGATAGTCAAAAAACTCAAGATTAGTGCAAACCTAATCAAAGCGGTCTGGTCAACCGCTTTATTTTTTGCAAAAAAAAATGAGATATGTGGTCAACATATCTCGAGCAATTGTCATCTTACGAACAACTCTCTTGCTTAAGCTAAATATAGTATACTACTTTTTTTATTATATGT
>OIYY01000639.1_pt1 | contig 23399 bp, 19 predicted proteins | sample 1588341 | NCBI WGS metagenome assembly OIYY01 (sample SAMN03283287) | human gut metagenome | biome: human-associated habitat; material: feces | host: Homo sapiens | place: Peru | collected 2012 | reverse complement strand
AGAATTATATTTAAAGAAGAGGAAGAAGAAAAAATTAAGAAGATGCAAGAAGGAGATATAACGGCTAGAAATGACTTAATTGAACATAATCTAAGATTAGTCGCTCATATTGTTAAGAAGTTTGATTATAAAAATGTTGATCAAGATGACTTAATTAGTATTGGTACAATTGGTCTTATAAAAGGAGTCGATAGTTTCCTTACTAGTAAAGGAAATAGACTAACTACATATTGTGCAAAATGTATTCAAAACGAAATTCTTATGTACTTTAGAGCTAATAATAAAAATAATAAAAATATTTCTCTTAATGAACCAGTTGGCTTTGATAAAGAAGGTAATGAAATATCGATACTTGATATTTTAAAAGCTCCAAAGCCTGACTTTGTAGAAGAAATAAGTAAAAAAGATAATGTCTTACTATTAAACGATTATTTAGAAGTATTAACTGATAGAGAAAAAGATATTATTGAAAAAAGATATGGTTTATATGGAACAGTACCATTAACCCAAAAGAAAATAGCTAGTAATATGAAAATATCAAGAAGCTATGTATCAAGAATTGAGAAAAGAGCTTTAACCAAAATACTTAGAGAGTTTATTAAAAATAATCATTATGAAGAATTAGATAAATAATTTTCTTTTTCTTTTTTTTGTGCTAGTTGTTTTAAATTTATTAGAATATTAGAAATATAAAAAGTGCATTTTGTTTGAATTAATTCTTCTTAGTTTAAAACTTAAGTTCTTGTGGTATAATAACTAGTGAAGTTTATGTTTAAAAAAAATAATTGCTATGTTATAATATAGTAACTAGAAAGAGGCACTATGGAAAAAGTAGATAAATTAAATAAACGAAAAATTGGTCTTGTTTTTCTTATCATGTTAGTAGTTATATTGCTTATCTTTTTTTTATTGATTCCAAGAATCAGTTTGAAAGGTAAAACAACTATTATGTTAAATATTAATAGTGAGTATAAAGAACCAGGATATCATGCTAGTTATTTATTTGACGACTTAACTGATAAAGTAAAAATATCAGGAAAGGTTAATAACAAGAAAGATGGAGTATATTATCTAACTTATAAAGTAAAAGGACCATTTATTACGGTTAGTACTAAAAGAAAAGTAGAAGTTAAAGATATAGAAAGACCTGTTATTACCTTAGAAGGGGGTAATGAAACTTATATCTGTCCTAATAGTAAATATAAAGAATTGGGATATAAAGCTAGTGACAATATAGATGGGGATTTAACTAAAAAAGTGAAGATAACTGAAAAAGAAAATGAAGTTATTTATGAAGTAGAAGATAAAGCTCATAATAAGACTAGTGTTACTAGAAAGATTCAAGTGGGAGATAAGATGAAACCTACAATAGAGTTAACTGGTGGTGATATAGTCTTTTCCTATATAGGAGAAGCTTATGTAGAACCAGGCTATAAAGCTACTGATAACTGTGATGGAGATATAACAGGTATGGTTATAACTAGTGGTAGTGTTGATATTAATAGTAGTAATGATCAAGTACTAACTTATACAGTAGAAGATAAAGCTCATAATAAGACTGAAGCTAAAAGAACTGTAAAAATGGTAAGAAGAGATAGTCCTGGTACTATTTACTTAACCTTTGATGATGGACCTAATTATGGAACTACTAATGTTATTCTAGATATCTTAAAAGAAGAAAATGTAAAAGCTACTTTCTTTGTTACGGGTAAAGGACCAGATGAATTAATTAAAAGAGAATATGATGAAGGACATACTGTTGCTTTACATACCTTCTCTCATAATTATCAAACCGTCTATCAATCAGTAGATGCTTATTTTAATGACTTAACTAAAGTCCATGATAGAGTAGCATCCATTACTGGTTATGATAGTAGAATTATTAGATTTCCAGGAGGTAGTAGTAATACTGTTAGTAGACACTATCAAGAAGGAATAATGACTACCTTAACTAAAGAAGTTATAGAAAAAGGCTATTACTATTATGACTGGAATATATCTAGTGGTGATGCTGGTGAATATAAAGATTCAAGAAGTATCATAAATCAAGTTACTAGAAACTTATCAAAAGAGAGAACTAATATGGTATTAATGCATGATATAAAACCTTATACAAGAGATGCTTTAAGAGAAATTATTAAATATGGTAAAGAAAATGGTTACCACTTTGATAAGATAACATCAGGAACTAAAATGATAAGACAAAAAGTTAATAATTAGAGGAGATGCTATGAAAAAGTATTATAAACCTAATATTTATATAAAAGATATTTATCAAATACCTATTGCTAAACTAAAAAAAGACGGAATAAAAGCTTTAGTCTTTGATCTTGATAATACTATTGCTATGACAAGTGAAAAGTACCCAAATGATAAAGTAGTTAAATACTTTAAGACCTTAAAAAAAGACTTTACCTTATTTATTCTTTCTAATAGTCCTAGAAGAAGAGTTAAACCATTTGGTGATAAATTAGAAGTTAAATATTATTATTTATCCTTAAAACCAAGTACTAGGAATATGAGAAGACTTCTTAGAGAAAATAATCTAGCTAAGGAAGATATAGTCTTAATAGGTGATCAATATATGACTGATATGTTATTAGCTAAAAAATTAAAGATAAAAACAATACTAGTAGATCCAATATCTAATAAAGAATTTAAAATAACTATTATTAATAGATTTCTAGAGGGAAGAATACTAAAAAAATTAGCTGAAGATAAAATATTAGAGAAAGGAAAATATTATCATGAATGAAGAAAAATACTGTAAAGGTTGTGGTATTAAACTGCAAGATGAAAATGTTTTACAAGAAGGGTATACTGTTAGTCTAGAACAAGATTATTGTCAAAGATGTTTTAGAATTAAAAACTATGGTGATTATCAAGTAGTTACTAAGAGTAATGATGAATATATAGATATATTAAAAAAAGTAGGAGAGACTAAAGATTTAGTGTTATATATAGCAGATTTACTAAACTTAGAAGAAGACTTTGAAGAGATTAGAAAGTATATTCCTAATAAAATGATATTAGTCTTAAATAAGAAAGATGTTTTACCAAAATCAGTTAAAGAAGAAAAGATTCTTGCCTACTTTAATAATATGGATACACCATTTGAAAAAGTTGTAGTTATTAGTGTAGAAAAGAATCAAAATATTGATTACTTATTAAAACAGATTAAACTATATCAAACTAGTAAAGATGTTTATGTAGTAGGACATACTAATGCTGGAAAGAGTACATTAATTAATAAACTTATTTCTAATTATTCTGATAATAATGAAGAGTTAACTATCTCACCACTTCCTGCTACTACTTTAAGTACTGTAAGAATAGAACTTAATGACTATTTAACATTAATAGATACACCAGGATTAGTTGATAGTGGTAGTATAGTTAATGTGGTAGATAAGAGTACTTTAAAGAAAATAAGTCCTAGAAAAGAGATTAAACCTAAGACTTATCAAGTTAGAAAAGGACAAAGTATATTAGTAGATGACTTGTTAAGAATAGATTATACAAGTGGTGAGAAAAATAGTTTTACTTTCTATATGTCTAATGATTTAAAGATAAGAAAGATAGCAAGTAAGAGAATGGACTTAAAAGAAGAGATGGGTAAGACTACTCATCAGATGAAGTTTGATGAAGATTTATGTATTAATGGCTTAGGTTTTATTAAAATGGTTAATCAAGGAACAGTTGATATTTATACTTATCCAAATGTTACAAGTTATACAAGAAAAAATTTAATATAGAAGTGGAGGGATAATAATGAATCAACAAGATATCATAAGAGAGATTAGACAAAAAAATGATATAGTTGATATCATTAGTGAAAAAATCCCTCTTGTTGCTCGTGGTAAAAACTATTTTGGTGTTTGTCCCTTTCATGATGATACTAATCCTTCTATGAGTGTATCAAGAGAAAAACAGATATACACTTGTTTTTCTTGTCATGCAACTGGTAATGTCTTTAACTTTTTAATGGATTATGAACATAAAGAGTTTAGAGAAGTCTTAAAAGAATTAGCTGATAGAGTAGGTATTCCCTTAGTAGGTTATCATGAAGAGAAAAAAGTAACTAAATATGATAAATGGTATGAGATATATAATCTAGCTTTAAAATATTATCAGAATAACTTGATGAGTACCATGGGAAAAGATGCTAGAAGTTATCTTGAAAATAGAAATATAAATGAAGAAGTAATTAAAAAATTTGAACTAGGTTGGTCCTTAGATAATAATAATTTATCTGATCTTTTAACGAAGAAAGGGTATCCAATAGACTTACTTAACCAAGTAGGATTAAGTAGTGGCAATAATGACTTATATCATAATAGATTAATGTTTCCATTACATGATTTAAATGGAAAAGTAATTGGTTTTAGCGGTAGAATCATTACTAGTGGGAAACAAAATAAGTATTTAAATACGAAAGAGACGGAACTCTTTAAAAAAGGGAAACTACTATATCATTATCATATTGCTAAAGAAGCAGTAAGAGTTAGTAAGAATGTAATTATTATGGAAGGATTTATGGATATCATAAGAGCTAGTATTTATGGTTTTGATAATACAATAGCTACTATGGGTACAGCTCTTACTAAAGATCATATTAATAATATCAAGAGATTATCCTTAAACATTATCTTATGTTTTGATGGTGATGAGGCAGGACAGAAAGCAACAATATCGGCTGGAAACTTATTTCAAGAAGCTGGTATAGAAGTTAAAGTAATAGAGTTACCGGAGGAAGATGACCCTGATAGTTTCTTATTAACCAAAGGAAAAGAGGCTTTTGCTAGCTTAATTAATAGTGCTATATACTTTAAAGATTATAAGATTAAAAGATTAAAAAGTAAGGTTAACTTTGCTAGTAGTGAAGAAAAAGCTAACTATATTCATCAAGTTTTAGAAGAAGCTAAGGAAATAGATGATCAAATAAGAATAGAAATAATTCTAAAAGACCTTGCAAAAAACTTCGAAATAGGGTATAATACCTTGGAAAAAAGTTTTCAAGAATTAAAAGGCAAGAAAGAAATCAAACCTTTAAAAATTATGGAAACTAAAGCACCCACTGAAAAACTAGATAAGTATCAAAAAGCTAGTTATGCACTACTTTCTTATATGATTGATTCACCTTGGGTAATAGAAGAAGTAGAAAAATCCCATTTAGTCTTTCCTACTGATAAATTAAGATTATTAGAAAGTGAAATAGTAGATTATTATAGAACTAATGGTTTCATAACTTGGGCTGACTTTTATACTTATTTAGGTACAAATGAGGAACTAATAAAACTCTTATCACAAATAGGATCTTATCCTTTAAAAAAGGAAGTAGATAAAGAAGATATTTCTGATTATAAAAGTGTTATTCTAGATTATAGTAGAAAACAACAAATCAAAAGATTAAATAAGAAATTATTAGATACTGTTGATCCACTAGAACAAGCAAGACTTGCCGAAGAGATAAGAAAAATAAGGATTGGGGAGAAGCAAAATGGTAAATGAAATTAAAACTATTGAACAAAGAAAAGAAAGCCTTCTAAAAAAAGGTAGCGAAAAAGGATTTATCACTTATGAAGAGATGGCTAATGAATTAAAAGGATTAGAACTAGATAGTGATAGTCTTGATGACTTATATAACAGTTTAGTAGATGCTGGTATTGAAATAGTAAGTGAAGATGCTAATGATACAGAAGCTAGTGCTGAAGAAATAACTGATGATACTTTAGTTGAAAATATTACTTTATCTAAAGATATCAAGATTAATGATCCCGTTAGAATGTATTTAAAAGAAATTGGTAGAATTCCCTTACTTACTTCTGATGAAGAGTTTGAAAATGCTCGCCGTGCCCTTGAAGGTGATGAAGAAGCTAAAAGAATTTTAGCTGAATCAAACTTACGTCTAGTTGTTTCTATTGCTAAACGTTATGTGGGAAGAGGTATGCTTTTCCTTGATCTTATCCAAGAAGGAAATATCGGTCTTATGAAAGCCGTTGATAAATTTGATCCAGAAAAAGGTTATAAATTTTCAACTTATGCCACTTGGTGGATTAGACAAGCTATTACTAGAGCTTTAGCTGATCAAGCAAGAACTATTCGTGTTCCTGTTCATATGGTTGAAACTATCAATAAGCTAGCTCGTGTTCAAAGACAATTAACACAAGACTTAAATAGGGAACCAACCGATGAAGAGATAGCTAAGAAATTAGGAATTTCTGTAGAAAAAGTAAGAGAAGTATATAAAATTAGTCAAGATCCTGTATCACTTGAGACACCAATCGGTGAAGAAGATGATTCTCATTTAGGAGACTTTATAAGAGATGAGAGAACAGTTAGTCCAGAAGAGTATGCTACTGAAGAATTATTAAAAGAAGAATTAGCCGGTGTTTTATTAACTTTAACTGATCGTGAAGAAAAAGTATTAAGACTTCGTTTTGGACTAGATGATGGACAATGTAGAACCCTTGAAGAAGTAGGACAAATCTTTGGAGTTACCAGAGAGAGAATTAGACAAATAGAAGCAAAAGCTTTAAGAAAATTAAGACATCCATCAAGATCACGTAAGTTAAAGGACTTCTTAACAGACTAATGAAAATAAATAATCGCTTAAGACTAGTTGGAGATTATGTTGATAAGGAAAGTATACCTATTGATATTGGATGTGATCATGCAAAGTTATCCATCTATTTATTAAAAGAGAAAAACTTTCCTTTTGTTTATGCTTCTGATAATAAGATTGGTCCCCTAAATCAAGCAAGGGAAAATGTAAATTACTATAACTTAGCAGATAAAATAGAATTAATTAAAGCTGAAGGGCTTAATTCTCTTAATGATAAAATTGATACTATTACTGTAACTGGTATGGGTGGTTTAACTATAAATAAAATGTTTTTGGAAAATAAGAATAAACTTACTAATATTAAAACTATCATCTTATCCCCAAATAACTTTATCAAAGAAGTAAGAGAGACTATTAATAAGTTAGGATACTATCTAAAAGATGAAGAATTAGTAGAAGAAAGTAATAAATTATATCATATCTTAGTCTTTTCTAAGGGAAATAAAGCTTATTCTGATAAAGAGTTATACTTGGGACCTATCTTAATGACTAAGAATAAGGAAATTATAAAAAAATACTATAGAAATGAATTAAGTACTATAAATAGGGTCTTGTTAAATATTAAAGTGCCTAAGGCAAAACAAGAGAAATTAGAAAAATTTAAAAAATATTTGGAAGAGGTATATTAATAACTATATTTTTTAATATAAGTAACTATATTATAGGTTATCACAAAAAAATTAGTGATAATCTTTTTTGTGCTTACTAATAAATTTATTTTCTTTTGCAAATATTATTAAAATGTGCTATAATATGTAAGCTGTTAAAGGGGGGAAATAAATGAAAGAACAAACAAATACAAAAATCTATCAATATGATGGTGATGAACATAGACTAAGTGATTTAGGACTTTATTTTAGAAGCTTGGATAAACCGATTTTAACCAAAGAAGAAGAAAAAAGTTTGTTTATAAGAATGAATCATGGCGATTTAGAAGCTAAAAAGATAATTATTGAAAGTAATTTGAGATTAGTAGTAAGTATTGCTAAAAGATATAAAGGACTTGGACTTGAATTTTCAGATCTTATTCAAGAAGGAAATATTGGTTTAATTGAAGCAGTAGAAAGATTTGATGTAACTAAAAATAATAAGTTCTCAACTTATGCTACTTGGTGGATTAGAAAAGAAGTTTCTAGAAGCATAAAGTTTCAAGGAAAGACAATAAGATTACCTGTTCATTTATGTGAACAAATTAGCAACTACTATAAAGTAAATAAAGAATTAATAGCTACGTTAAAAAGAAATCCTACTATAAAAGAGTTGGCTGCTAAACTTAATATTAGTGTAGCTGAAGTTGATCGTTTAATTCAATATGACGAAGATATAGCAAGTTTAAATACACCCGTGTCAGAGGATATTTGTACTAATTTAGAAGATTTAATAGAAGATAAAGATAAAGATATGGAAAGCATATTTTTAGATACGGAAAGAAAATTATTAATAGAGAATTTATTTAGAGAATGCCAGTTAAACGAACGTGAAATTATGATTTTAAAACTTAGATTTGGCTTTTTAGATAATAATGAGTATACTTTAGCAGAAGTTGCTTCTATCATGGGAGTTAGTATTGAAGCTATAAGAAAAAATCAAAATAGAATTTTAGAAAAAATAAGAAAATCTGATTATGCTTTTAAGCTGATTGATTATCTAGATAATCCAGAACAAGCTAAGGTAAAACTTATCAACAATCAAGAGACTAGAAGAAAGTCTGATAAAAAGAAAAGAAGAACAATGAAAAGTACTGATAATTTATATTCATATTTTGATGATTATGCTAGTGATGATATTACTAAAGTACTTACCGAAATTCCTTTGAGACATCAAGAAATATTGCATGCTAAATATGGAGAAAATTTTCAAAAACCAGATTTAAATTCTGATATTCCTTCTAATTATAAAAAATTGCTTTATGGTAGTATTTTACCAGGAATGCGAAAAAGATTAGAGAAGATTAAAAAAAGTACTAAAACTCTTATAAAAAATTAAAAGAAAAGATATGAAAGATAGTTTTTTTTCTTGACTTTTAAGTGAAATATGTTATTATATAATTGATAATGATTATCAATAAGGAGATATGATGGAACGTAATACAAAACAAAAAAAGAAAATTTATGAAGTATTAGACAATTGTCATTCCCATCCTACTTTACAAGAACTTACTAAATTAGTAAAAGAAGAAGATGCTAGCATTGGACAAGCTACTGTTTATAGAGTAATTAATAAATTAAGCCTTACTGGTGAAGTATTAACAATAGCTTCCCTTGATCATCAACTTAGATACGATATTGCTAAAGATCATTACCATTTTCAGTGTATGAAGTGTGGGAAAATAGAGGATATATTTTATGATAATAATGAACAAGAATTGATAAAGAAATTGTTCTCTAATAGAAAAGTTAATACTTTTGATTTTATTGGATATGGAGTATGTTCCAACTGTTTAGAAGATAATCATTAAAAAGGAGGAATAATAATGGAACTAAAAGGAAGTAAAACAGAACAAAATCTAATGACTGCTTTTGCAGGAGAAAGTCAAGCAAGAAACAAGTATACTTATTATGCATCAAAAGCTAGAAAAGATGGTTATGAACAAATAGCAGCTATCTTTGAAGAAACTGCTAATAATGAAAAAGAACATGCCAAACTTTGGTTTAAACAATTGCATGGAGGAGAAATTCCTTCAACTATTACAAATCTAGAAGATGCAGCTGCTGGTGAAAACTATGAATGGACAGAAATGTATAAAGAATTTGCTAATACTGCTCGTGAAGAAGGATTTGATAGAATTGCATATCTTTTTGAAAGTGTTGGTAAAATAGAAGCTGAACATGAAAAAAGATACTTAACATTACTAAAGAATGTTAAAGATAATAAAGTATTCCATAAAGATGGCGATAAGTTATGGATTTGTCGTAATTGTGGCCATGTCTATATTGGAAAAGATGCTTTAGATGTATGTCCTGTATGTAATCATAAACAAAGTTTTATGGAAGTAAAAGCTGATAATTATGAATAATAGAAAAGAGTAAATAACAATTATTAATTATTTACTCTTTTTGTGTATATCATTACACCAGAATCATTGTCAAAACTATGAAAATCACAATTAGGAAAAAAATCTTGTTTTTGACTAAAAGACTTAATCTTATAAAGATAAGTTAGAGCTTCGCCATTATCCATTAAAGGAAGAGTTTCTAACATTTCCTTGTATTTATTTAAATCATTATAATATATAATTGAAGACAAATTTATAAAATCATATTCGGTATCTAATTTTTTAGCTAATGAAAAAATATCTCCGGTTATATATTCTAGATTAACTTGCTGTATATTATTCCTTAATTTTTGATAATTTTCTTCACTTTGCAAGTATATATTTCTTTCAATGGCATTTCTAGGAGAGACAATTTCATTAGAAAATAGGGTAGAAGCAGTTATTTCACTGAAATCAAAGAAATTAAGTAATCCGTCCCAAAACTCTCTACTTTCTTTCTCTAATATAGGATTGATAGTATAATACATATCATCAAACTCTTCATCATCAATATCTCCATAGATAAAGTTTATATAATCTTTTAATCCAAAGATGTTTAAAGCGGCAATTTGTAATTCTAAATAGTATCTTGGGAAAGTACTTATATCAAAGCCAGTTATATTTTTAGTTCCCTCATAAATAGTATTTAGTATTTGATTACCTGATGCAATGATAGACAAAATATTTTCTCTATTCTTTAGAAAATCTTGATACTTGTTAATCTGTTCATTAGTAGTTCTATAAATAAATGAATTCTCATGATAAGGAGTATTAGAAACTAAATTTGATTTACTATTACTAACTATTTCTTGAGCTTTAATAGTATCGATTTTTCCCATATAACCACCTCTTTTTTTGAGATATATTATACTACAAAATAAAAAATCCATAAAGGATTTTTAATAAATTTTATTCAGATGGAACTTTATCTTTTTCAGGAGGAGTTTCTCCACCACCATTACCAGTGCTGCTATCTCCAGAATTTATGTTATCTTTATCCCCACTGATTCCACCAGTTTTATCTTCATTAGTCTCAACTTTACCAGAATCATTATTATTAGAATTATTCTTAGTAGTTGTATCTTTATCTTTAGTAGTATTTTTATTATCTGTTGTAGTAGAAGAGTTACTAGTAGTAGAACTAGAACCACCTGATAAGGTAAGAACTACAGAACCACTTACTAAGTCAGCTCTTTTATTAGCAGGATAACTTTGTGCAATAACGTGTCCTGATGTTCCTTTGAATGTTACTTTAACACCATTTCTTGAAGCCCAAGCCTGAGCGGCAGATTGACTATCTCCAATAAAATTTGGCAAAAGAGTATAAGAAAATGCTGTTTTGTATGGTCCTGTACCAGTAACTGTTTTTTCATAAGGAGTATTAATAGAGAAAGAAAATTCTTTAATCATAGTAGGATTTTTCTTACCAAGATTAACTTTCATAGCATTAATAATATCTTTTCTACTTTCCTTATTAGGAATATAGTCCCATAAAACTAATCTGCTTCTCTCATCATAAATCATTTGACCAGAGCCTGCTAAGAATAATTGTTCAATATTAATTAAATCAGCATCATCTTTTTGTAGAGCATTAGTAGTTATATCTTTAGCAATATCATAGAAAGATAATATTTGCTTAGTAGTAAAGTTAGTATCTAAGTTATTAGAAATAGTATCTAAAACTCCCATAACTTGACTAACACTAGACATATCTTTAACCTTATTAATAATACCTTGAATAACAATCTGTTGATTAAGACCACGATCTAAATCACCATTAGCAAGTTGTTTTCTGTTTCTGGCTAGAACTAGGGCTTGTTCCCCATTTAGATGTTGCATACCTTCTTTAATACAAACATAACCTTCACGATTAGAATTATCAGTACATAAGTCCTGTGGCACTTCAACATCAATTCCTCCTAAAGTATTAACAAGAGAAACTAGTCCACGGAAATTAATTTTTGCATAATAATCAATCTTAACATCAAAATAATTTTCAATAGTACTCATCATACAATCAGTTCCATAAGCGGCTGCATGAGTAATCTTATTTTCAGGAGTACCACTCCAACAAGCGATTGGTACATAACTATCTCTTGGAATAGAAAGCATTGTAGCGTTTAATGTCTTAGGATTAAAAGTAATTAATATTAATGAGTCCCCATTAGCTACTGTGTTTTTAGATAATCCTTCATCAGTAGAGTCAACACCCATTAACAATATAGTAAATGGTTCACTTATACTTTTACCAGTAGAAGCGGTTTCTCTTTTACTAGTAGAACTCTTTAACATCTTTTTCTCTTTCGTATAAATAATCTTAGTATCTGTTGCTATATCTTGATAAGTTTCAATACTTTGAAATAGACTAGGGTAGTTAGTAGTAATAAACATCGCATCAATTGTACCATCATATAAATCAGCAATCATAGCATTATAGTCATCATACTTCTTAATCTTATTATTATCATCTAACTTATTTTCTTTAATAATTATTCTTGGGATAAGATAACCATCAGGAGATGTCTTATCATTAAGTAAACCAATCTTAGCATCCTTAACATCATCAATCTTATTCATACTATTATTAGACATAGTAATTAAACTACTAGAATAAGTAACATAAGTCTTATTAACATTTTCTAACTTACCATATAAATACATTATAACTATCCCGATAAATAGACTTAATAGTAAATAAAGTATCAAGAAGAAAGTAAGTAGTTTAGCTTTATTTTCCTTCTTCTTCCTCTTCTTTTTCATCTTTAAGAAAAATACTAAATCAATCAGTAGAAATACTCCAATAATCACATATCTAATAACTTCTTCTACTGGTCCTAATAAAAGTATTTCATAAATAGCAAAGAAGTTTGCAAGTATCGTAATTAAAGTAAGGATAAATAACCATAGACGATACTCTTTCTTTTTTTTCTTTTTTTCTTTTTTCTCATCTTTTTTCATAAACTTTTCCTCCACTTATACCTTATCATTATAGCTAATTTTTTTTTATCTTTCAATCTTCCTAGTTAAATAACAGTAAAATCTAGTGTAAAGTATTAATTAATTAAGTCTAAATAAGACAAATATTGTCGATTTAATGATATAATTTAGATACTAGGGGAGGTGGCTTTTATGCCAAAGAAAACTTTGTTTGGTCTTATTACTTTAGCTATATTTTTTATGATGCCTAATGTATATGCCAAAGAATATATTGTTTTAAATACTCCAAAAGCTTTTAAAGATAGTCCATCTGGTTCAAGAATTACATCTATTGGTGATGAAGGAGTCTTACCAACTCTTAGTAAAGTAGTAGTAGTTGAAAAAACTAATAAGAGTGGTTATGGTTGCAGATCACCTTGGTATAAAGTAACTTATCAGGATGTAACTGGTTATATCTGTTCAAGTGATCAAGCAGTAATAGAAGAAAGTGATGTTAACTTAGAAGCTGACTTTGAAAAAGAAATGCTAGCAAAGGGGTTTAATGAAAGCTATTTATCAGCCCTTAAAAACCTACATGAAAAGCATCCTAACTGGATTTTTAATGCTCTTAAGACTAATCTAGATTATAATGAGGCAATACGAAATGAAACAATTGGTGAGATATCATTAGTAAATGGAAGTGATGAGTCACTAAGAAAAAAAGATGATAATGGTAACTTTATTGAATCAGTTAAAGAAAAAGGCTGGTATCAAGCAAGCAGTAGCGCTGTAGGATATTATATGGATCCTAGAAACTTTTTAACGGATGAAGGAATCTTTATGTTTGAAAACTTACAATATAATAAAGCTATTCAAACAACTGATACCGTTAAGAGTATAATTTCTAATACCTTTATGGATAGTGATGAATATTTAAACTATTTCATGAAAGCTGCTGAAAAGTCAGGAGCAAGTCCTACCTATCTTGCTAGTAGAATAAGACAAGAAAAAGGAGCTAGTGGTTCAACTGGTATAGATGGAGCAAAATTTACTTTTGCAAAAGATAGAGAATGTATAAATCGTTATCGTAATAGTGATAACTGGACTATCTTAAATAACTGTGGAACAGATACATCTTATAGTGGTATATATAATTTCTATAATATTGGAGCATATGGAAGTTATCAAAGTCCAGTAATTAGAGGACTAATCTGGGCAAATGGTGGATATGACGCTAGTGTAACTAGTTATATGCGACCATGGAATAGTAAAGAAAAAGCTATTATTGGGGGAGCATTATATATAGTTAATGGTTATATAAGTGCTAACCAACATACTCTATATCTTCAAAAATTCAATGTAAGTCCTAATGCTTTAAACTCAACTTATACCCATCAATATATGTCTAATATAAAAGCTCCTGCTAGTGAAGCTTTAACCATGTATAAAGGCTATAAGAATAATGACTTATTAGATAAAACTTATGAATTTTTAATACCAGTTTATGAAAATATGCCAGGAGTTAGTGAAACACCAAAGACTGATGATGATAAGAAAGAGGAAATTCCAGAAGTTCCTGTTATTGCTATAAACGAAGCAATTGTAGCTAGTGGTTATCACTTAACTAATAATTACCTATCAGGAATAGAAGTTAACACTTCCAAAACTAATCTAGAAAATAAGCTTAAAACTATTTATACTGGATTAACTGTAACCAGTCTAAAAGATAAATATGGTAATAATAAAAATGATGCTTTAGCAACAGGAGATGTAGTTACAATTTCTAATTCTAAAGATACTAAAGAATATAAAGTAGTTATCTATGGAGATAATAATGGAGATGGCAATACTAGTATTATAGATTTATTAAGATGTCAAAAGTACTTACTAGGTAATAATAACTTAAGCGATGCTGAACTAATCGCTAGTGATGTTGATAGAGATGGTTTAATTACCATAGTAGACCTTTTAAGAATTCAAAAAAGTTTATTAGGATATAGTAAAATAGAACAGAAATGAGATGATTTAAATGACTAAAAAGAAAATATTTATCTTCTTCCTTCTTTCCTTTTTCTTTTTTTGTGGTATAGATAATGTCTTTGCTGCTAGTATTAGTGTAGCAGGTACTACTAGTGAAGGAGTAGTAGGGGGAAATGTAACAGTTAATGTAACAGTTAATGAGCCATCAGGTCTTGGAGCTTGGGAGTTTAATGTTTCCTATGACAGTAGTATATTAACTCTTACTAGTGGTGAGACCCATGTAGTTGATTATGTTCAAAGCCCAGGTCAAACTAGAAAGACTTATTCTTATAAGTTTACGGTAAAAAAAGAAGGCAGTGCCAATGTAGGAATCGCTTCTTCTAACTTTGTTTCCTATGATGAAGCGACAAGGTCAGCTCCCAAAGACTCTACTACTATTAAATGTATTAAAAGAGAGACAATTGTAGCAAACTATAGTAAGAATAATAATCTAGCAAGTCTTGGTGTAAAAGATTATCAAATATCACCAAGTTTCAATAAAAATGAACTTAACTATACTTTAGAAGTAGAACATGATGTTAAGAAAATAACAATTGAAGGTAGTAGGGAAGATAGTAAAAGTAGTATTACTGGTCTAGGAGAAAAAGAAGTTCATGAAGGAGCTAATTCCTTTGATATTGTAGTAACCGCTGAAAATGGTTCTACTAAGACATATCACTTAACTGTAACGGTAAAAGAATTAGATCCTATTAATGTTAAAGTAGATAAAAAAGAAATGACTCTTATTCAAAAAGAAGAAGAACTAACAGGAAAAGTACCTAATCACTTTGAAAAGACTACTGTAAAAATAAATGATAAAGACGTTTTAGCCTATCAAAATAAAGTCTTGAAACTAACAATAGTCGCTCTAAAAGATAGTAAGGGAAATATTAATTTCTATGAATATAAAAATAATAACTATAAACTATATAAACAACTAACCAGTGGTAATATCTCTATCCATATCCTTGATACTAAAAAAATACCGAAAGGATATAAACCTTATAAATTAAAAATAGATAATAATGAGTATCAAGCCTATAAACTAAATAAGAGTGATTCATTTTTCTTAATTTATGGAGAAAATGTTGAAACTGGTAAAAAAAGTTTATATAATTATGATGAGGTAGAAAAAACTATTCAACGATATAATAAGGTAGAAGTCAAAAGTAGTAATAGTAATGATAAATATCTTATTCTTGGACTACTAGGATTAGTTTTATTACTTCTTCTTATCTTACTAGGATTATTAAGTGGTAATAGAAAAGTTAAGAACAAGAAAAAAATAAGGAAAAGAATTGGAGACAAATATAATGGAGAAGAAAAGTTCTAAGAAAAAAGTATTATGGGGATTAGGAATACTTTTTATACTACTAGTTATTATTGTAATTATCTATTTTGTAATAGGTTATAAAAATGATCAGATAGAATCTAAAAAGAAGATTGATAGTGTTATAACAAGCTATAATAATTTTAAAACACATATAGATTCTTTTAATAAGGAACGGGATAACTTTTATCAAGTAGTAATGAAAGATATGTATTATGAAGACTTAAAGAATAATGATACTAAGTATAAAGAAATAATTAGTAATTATACTAAGACTATTGAACCACTAGAAGATGATTATAAAGAATTGAAAGATAAATGTGTTGATGTTTTATATCCGGATGTATCTGTTAATAATAAATGTGAAGCTTTTGTAATTGGTTATGAGAAAGCAATAAATTCTTATGTTAGTGATATTAAGAAATATAATGAAAATATTAAAGATTATAATGATATCTTAGAAGAAAATGATACTAAGATAGAAGAAGTTAAATTAACTATTGATTATATAGATGTTGATGGTGATAGAAAATATCTAGGAAAGAATTAAAGGTGAGTTATGGAAGATTTAGAGAAAACAGTAGTAATGCCAAGTCTTAGAAAAGAGATTGATAAGAAGAATAAGAAACCTAAAAAGGGAAAGATTAAAACTATTCTTAGTAGTTTAATAATTATAGGTAGTAGTCTAGGTTTATTTCTTTTCTATGGACCATTTAATTTCTTTCGTGACTTTTGGATAACTTCAGCGATGACTACCATGACCCATCAGTATTTAGCTACTTGGTTTTATAATGATGATGTGATTAATAAAGTCTTATCTAAAAACCATATGGTAGAAGTTAATGATACGACTAATCCTGATTTAGTTAATATTAGTGATTATAATAAGAATCAAACTATTTATAAAAATGAATATGAAAAAGAAATACTAGAACATGAAGATGATGCTTTATATAAAGTAATTGATATTAAAGGAACATCTTATCAAGGATATTTAGTAGCAGTTTATGACCCATCTAGAGTATCTATTGCAACAACTAAATATTTAGGTAAAAGAGGAGAAGCTATTACAACAGTTGCAAAAAGAGAAAATGCTATTATTGCTATGAATGCCGGGGGATTTTATGATCCTGATTGGAATAGTAATGGAGCTCAACCACATGGTACAGTTATTTCTAATGGAGTAGTAGTAAGTGATTTTGATGATGCTAATATGAGTGGTGGTTTCGTTGGCTTTAATAAAGAAAATAAACTAGTACTTGGTAAATTCACTAAGGAACAAGCTGTTAGTATGGGTATTCGTGATGCAGTTGAATTTGGACCATTTCTAATTGTTAATGGTAAGAGCAGTTTCGTTAAAGGAAATGGTGGCTGGGGAATAGCTCCTCGTACTGCTATTGGTCAAAGAAGTGATGGAATTGTTCTATTCCTAGTAATTAATGGTCGTCTTGCTACTAGTATTGGAGCAGATATGGGTGATTTAACCGAGATTATGGAAAACTATGGAGCTGTAAATGCTGCTAATATGGACGGAGGTAGTTCATCAGAATTAGTTATTAACAATAAGATTATAAATCATCCAGTAGCAGCTGGTACTAATGGATTAAGAGATATGCCTACTTTCTGGGTAGTTAAATAAGCACTTAGGTGCTTTTTGCTTTGAAAAAAATATATAAAAAGCAAAAGTTTTTTCATTCAATTGAAAAAACTTGACATAATACAGCTTTGAAAGTATAATCTATTTAGAGGAGACAAACTATGGAAAAATTAATAAATAGAAAAGAATATCTAGACTTTTTAATTAAACTAAAAGATAAAAATATAATTAAAGTTGTTACAGGAATTAGAAGATGTGGTAAATCAACTCTATTTGAATTATATAAGAATTATTTGCATGAAACAGGTGTTAGGGATGAGCAAATAATAAGTTTAAATTTTGAAAATCCTAGTGATATGAAATTTTCTGATTGGAAAGAATTATATAATTACATAAACGATAGAGTAGATTCTAAAAAGATGTATTATGTTTTCTTAGATGAGATACAAATATTAGAACATTTTGAAAAAGCAGTTGATGGATTGTTTCTTAATAAGAATATTGATTTATATATAACTGGTTCTAATTCTTATATGTTATCGGGAGAACTCGCCACTTATCTAACAGGAAGATATATGCAAATACATATGTTACCCTTATCATTTAGTGAATATTTAGAATATTATGGAAGAGAAAATGAACTAAAAAAATATAATACTTACATAGAAAATGGTGGTTTTCCATATTTGTTAAACTTAGATAATAATAGTGAACTTATAAATAACTATTTAGATGGAATATATAATACGATTCTTCTAAAAGATGTTGTTTCTAGAAATAATGTTAAAGATACATTAATATTAGAAAGTATAGTTAAATTTCTTTTTGATAACATAGGTCAGATAGTATCAACTAATAAAATAAGTGCTACACTAAATTCTAATAATAGAAAAAATTCAGTTAATACTATCGAAAGTTACTTATCCTATCTTTTAGATAGTTATTTAATATATAAAGTATCTAGATATGATATAAGAGGAAAAGAGTACCTAAAAACAGGTGATAAGTATTATGTTTGTGATTTAGGACTTAGAAATTATCTATTAGGTGGTATAAAAGATTTAGGTTCTATTTTAGAAAATGTTATCTTTTTAGAACTAAAGAGAAAAGGATATCAAATATATATAGGTAAATATGATGACTTAGAAGTTGACTTTGTTCTAAAAAATAATGATGGACTAAAATATATTCAGGTAGCTTTATCGGTTAGAGATGAAAAAACTTTAGAAAGAGAACTTAATGTTCTTACTAAAATTAAAGATAACTATCCAAAATATTTAATAACTCTTGATTATGATAAAGTTGATCATGAAGGAATAAGACAAATACCAGCCTTAGAGTTTTTAACCGGGGAAATAGAGTTGTAGGAGGAAAGGGTAGTGACTTTCTAAGTTTTTACAAGTGTTTTTTGTAAATTTCTTTAAAAAGTTATAAATTAACTTAAAATTATGAACTTATCCACGACCGAAAACACCAAAAGTGCATATTTTTTGTTACTATTCAGCTGTGAATAGTAACCGTTTTTTTAGGTAAATGGCAATATTCTTTTGACAAAAAGCTATTTCTATAGTATAGTATGTACAGTTACCTGTTCCAATATTAAGCAGTTCTTCCTACTACTTTTTATTAGAATATGGTGGATTTATTAAAGAAAGGAAGTGTTAGTAATGGCTTTAACAAAGATTGAAAAACAACAAATCATCAAAGAATTTGCAAGAGATGAAAAAGATACTGGTTCAACTGAAGTACAAATCGCTATTTTAACAAAAGAAATAGAAAAGTTAACAGCTCATTTAAAAGAACATAAACATGATTATCATTCAAATCGTGGTCTTTTAATGAAAGTTGGACAACGTCGTAGTCTACTTAAGTATTTAGCTAAGACTGATGTAGCAAAGTATCGTGAAGTTGTTAAAAAATTAGGACTTAGAAAGTAACACTAAATACTAGTGTTTCTTTTTCTATAGATAGAAAAGAGGTATGTATGAAAAAAGTATTTGAACTTGATTTTCATGGTAGAAAAATTGTAGTAGAACAAGGAGAACTTGCTAAACAAGCGACTGGTTCTGTTTTAGTTCGTTATAATGATACAGTGATACTTACGGCAGTAGTAGTAGGAAAAACAGCTAACTTATTAAGCGACTTTTTCCCATTAACAGTTAACTATCAAGAAAAACTTTATTCAGTAGGAAAGATTCCTGGGGGCTTTATTAAAAGAGAAGGAAGACCAACAGATGCGGCAACTCTTGCTGCTAGAATGATTGATAGACCAATACGTCCTTTATTTAAGGAAGATTTTAAACATGAAGTACAAATCATTAATACAGTGTTATCAGTAGATCAAGATTGTTCACCAGAACTTGCTGCTATGTTTGGATCAAGTCTTGCTACTATGTTAACAGGAGCTCCTTTTTTAGGACCAGTAGCAGGAGTAAAGATAGGTTATATAAATGACCAGTTTGTAGTTAATCCAACCCAAGAAGAATTAGCAAATAGCAAATTAGACCTTACAGTAGCTGGTACAATTGATGCTATTACAATGGTAGAAGCTGGTAGTAAAGAGTTGGATGAAGATACTATGCTAGATGCTTTAATGTTAGCTCATGAAGAGATAAAGAAACTTTGTAAATTCCAATTAGATATTTTAAGTAATTATGATATTAAAGAAATGGAATATGAAAAAATAGAAATAGAAGATGAGTTAAGAAGTGAAGTAGAAAGTCTTTGTTCTAAAGATATAGATGAAGCTTTAAGAATAAAAGCTAAACAAGAAAGATATCAAAGATTAGATGAAATTAAAGAGAATATTTTAACTAAATATAAGGAAGAAAATAAAGAAGCGGAAGACTTAGATATCTTACTATATAAAGTAAGTAAAATAATTAGTGATACAGAATATAACTTATTTAGAAAGATAATAGTTAAAGAAAAGTTAAGAAGTGATGGAAGAGGTTTTGATGAAATAAGACCACTTAGTGCATCTATTGATTTATTACCAAGAACGCATGGGTCTGCTTTATTTACTAGAGGAGAAACACAAAGCTTATCAGTAACTACTCTAGGAGCATTAGGAGAACATCAAATCTTAGATGGCTTATCTTTAGAAGATGAAAAAAGATTTATGTTACATTATAACTTTCCACAGTTTTCAGTAGGAGAGACTGGAAGATATGGAGCACCAGGTAGACGTGAGATTGGTCATGGAGCACTAGGTGAGCGAGCATTATTACAAGTTATTCCTAGTGAAGAAGAATTTCCTTATACAATAAGAGTAGTATCAGAAATACTAGAAAGTAATGGAAGTAGTTCACAAGCATCTATTTGTGCAGGATGCATGAGTTTAATGGCAGCAGGTGTTCCTATTAAAGCACCAGTTGCAGGTATTGCTATGGGATTAATCACTCATGATGATGATTATATTATTTTAACAGATATTGCTGGTATGGAAGACCATTTAGGTGATATGGACTTTAAAGTAGCAGGAACCGAAGAAGGTATTTGTGCTTTACAAATGGATATCAAGATTAAAGGTGTTACTAAAGATATTTTAAAACAAGCCCTAGCTCAAGCTAAAAAAGCAAGACATCAAATTCTAGGTGTTATAACAAATACTATTAAAGAACCACGAAAAGAAGTTTCTAAATATGCACCTAAGACAGAGGTATTTTATATCTCACCTAATAAGATAAGAGACGTTATCGGTAAAGGTGGAGAAATGATTACGAAGATTATTTGTGAAGCAAGTAATGTTAATGATGTAAATAGTATTGGAGCAGTTAAAGTAGACTTAGAAGATGATGGTAGAGTAATTATTTATCATACTGATAAAGATGTTATTGATAAAACTAAAGAGATGATTGTAAATGTTGCTCGCGAAGTTGAACAAGGAAAGATTTACTCTGTTAAAGTACTAAAGGTCGAAGAATTTGGTTGTGTTATTGAATTATGGCCAGGTTGTGAAGGATTTGTTCACATCTCTCAATTAGATACAGCACGTGTCAATAAGTGTGAAGATGTAGTAAGTGTTGGAGATACAATTTTAGTAAAAGCTTTAGGACTAGATAAGAGAGGAAAACAAAGTTTCTCACGAAAAGAAGCAATGAAAGAGATGAAACAGTCTAAATAAATGACTGTTTTTTCTTTTAAAAAGTACTAGTATAAATTAAAAAAATTTGCTATACTTTAACTAGATTAAAAAGATAGGTGATTAAAGTGGCGGAATTTAAATATAGAAAAAAGAGAAAAGAATTTAAAGAGCAAGCTAGAGTAAGAAATAATGATTACCGGGAAATAGCACTTACTAAAATGGGTAAAAGGCAACTAACCCTAACCTTAGTATCTATTTTAGCAGTTACTTTAATTTCAATAGGTAGCACCTTTGCCATGTTTACAGTATCATCAAAGTCTGCTGAATATAATGTGGTTAAGTCAGGAACTTTAAATATCAGTTTTGATGCTGACTCCTCATCTACTATCGGATTAAATGGAGCTTTACCAACATCAGATAGTGATGGACTTGCTCAAACTGGTAATACATTTACAATTACTAATACGGGAAGTCTAACCGCAGAGTATACTGTATCACTTCAAGATGATAAAGATATGATTACCCAAGATAATTGTAGTGATAAACAACTAGATAAAGGTTTTATAAAATATAATATAGAAGGTACTAATATAAAATTATTAAGTGACTCAATAGATTCAACAATAATATCTGGAAGTTTAAAAGCAGGAGAGTCTAAGACTTTCACTTTAAAACTATGGATAAAAGAAGATGCTACTAATGAAGCTTTAGGAAAACATTATCATGGAAAAATAGTAGTAGATGCTATTCAAGAAGGTGTGCCAACTGCAACAGAAACATTAATAGCAAAAGCAAATGCTGAAAGTCTAGATTATAATAGTGCAACAGATGCTCAAAAGAAAGAGATGTGGACATTCACGCATAAAGCTACAGAGCAAACAACAGCACTAACAGATTATCGCTATATAGGAGCAAATCCTAATAACTATGTAAAATTTAATGATGAGTTATGGCGAATAATTGGAGTCTTTGATACAGATGATGGAACAGGAAAAGTAGAAAAAAGACTAAAGATAATAAGAAATGAATCAATAGGAAATTATTCTTGGGATAATAAAAATAAAACAACAGGAGCAGAAAATGCTAATGGAAAAAATGAATGGTCTGATGCAAGACTAAATTATTTATTAAATCCAGGACATGAAAGTGAAACTACAGGAGGAAGCTTATATTGGAATAGAGGAGCAGGAAACTGTTATAAAGGACAAAATAATGCAACAACAGCATGTGATTTTACAACAAAAGGATTAACCGAGAAAGCCAAAGCAATGATAGGAAATGCTAAGTGGTACCTAGGAGGAACAGCAAATTATGATAGTTCATCAAACGGACTAGTATCACACTTTTATAAATATGAAAGAGGAACAGGAGTATATAGTGGAAGAAGTACTAGTTGGACAGGAAAAGTAGGATTAATATATCCAAGTGATTATGGTTATGCGACAAGTGGAGGAACAACAACAAATAGAGCTAGTTGTTTAGCAAAAGAAATGTATAATTGGGATGATAATTCAGTAAGTGATTGTAAAAATAACGATTGGATATATAACTCAAACATATGGCAATGGACAATAACGCCCCGCCAGGATAATGCTAACATTGTATTCTATGTCTATACTTCTGGATATGTCTACAGCTATAATGCACGCAGCTACAGCGGCGTGCGGCCAGTCGTTCATCTAAACTCGGCAATTAAGGTGATAACAGGGTCAGGAACGAAAGAATCACCATACATCTTGGAATAGAAAAGGGAGGTAGTAGACCCACCCCTGATGGGCGACGTCCAGACGG
>OIYY01000638.1_pt1 | contig 23417 bp, 24 predicted proteins | sample 1588341 | NCBI WGS metagenome assembly OIYY01 (sample SAMN03283287) | human gut metagenome | biome: human-associated habitat; material: feces | host: Homo sapiens | place: Peru | collected 2012 | reverse complement strand
TCTCTGAATTCGTCTTACATATATATAAAGTATTTCAGAAATGCCAAATTTCAGACTTGGATTTTGTTGTTACAAAAGTTAATATTTTGTTTAAAAGTGAAGTGTAAAAACAGCTCTAAAATGACACTAAGCCGATAATTTCACGCCAGTCATTCTGAGAAGCTGTGTTTCGAAAAATCCGATTTGTTATTAACTATTATAAGTCTGTAAAATACAATTATTACTAGAAAATCTTGAAATAACTACTTCTTAGTTTTAATTATTACAATTTCTTAACATTTATTCTGGACGAATTTTCTTGTTATTACTGAATTGCAGACTCGTTTTGTAACAAATTGTAAATATTCATCCAAATTCATTAAAGTTTTTAGAAAAAATGCCGATATACATTATATATCTAATGAGGTGTGTTTATGTCAAACTTCACAGTAAACGGAGTATATTCCTACACAAGTGCAAATATTTACTCTTATTTGGGTCGAACTCCTGTAAATTCGACTTCATTAGAGCGTGCATTTGATGATTTTAATGTTACTCCAACAGGTACTACTGATGATTTGAAAAAACTAGACTCTGCGATGTATCAAGAGTATTCGAAGCAGGTTCAGGAACAAATTGATAATCAAAACAGTCAGCAGAACATTCCTTGGGCAAGCGTTTGCGCACAAATAGGAATTCAAGCTACCGGCGATTATGACAAAGACTATGCTGCTTTTAATAACGCTATTCAGTTATTGAGCCAAAGTGCAATTGATGGTCAGGCAATGACATATTTTGCAGGTTTAAAAACTGAAGCATCTCAGGCGTTTGGTCTTTCAAACAAACCTTCAACACAAGATGCGCCTATATCTTATCAAGCTTATCAAGCGCAGTTCTTGTATTAATTTTGGGGCGGTTGAGAGAGCTAATGGTTCAGCCGCCTTTTGGATTTTTCAAATCCTTATGGTATAATCACCGTAAGGATTTTTATTATGAATATACTTGTAACGGGCGCAAGCCGTGGTATTGGAAAAGCGATTGCAGATAGTTTAATTAAGGCAGGACACAATGTTTTTGTCTCTGCAAGAAACGAAGAACTATTAAAGCTTTATAAAAATTATTGTGTTTGCGATTTAGCTAATGAAGTTGAAAAATTAGGTAAATTTATAGAAGCCAATAATATTGATATTTTAGTGAACAATGCAGGTGAATATATTTATTCTCCGATTGAAGAAATGACATTCACACAAATTGAACATATAACAAAAGTCAATTTTGAAGCACCTTTATATTTGATATCAAAAGCTGTTCCTTATATGAAATCAAAAAAATGGGGCAGAATTGTTAATATCGGTTCTATAAGCGGAGTTATGGGAGAAGCTAACGCAAGCTTGTATTCTGCAACTAAATCAGGATTATTTGGTGCAACAAAAGCTTTAGCTTTAGAACTTGCAGAATTTGGGATTACAGTTAATACAATTAACCCCGGATGGGTAGATACCGAGATGGGAAACGCTTCAGCAGAAGACGGCGAATTTACAAAAGACGAGATTGTTGAATGTATTCCGCAAAGACGATTTGTTTCTCCTGATGAAATCGCAGGAATGGTGAAATACTTAATTTCAGAAGACGCAAAAGGTGTAACCGGTCAGGCTGTAAACTTATGCGCAGGGCTGACTTGCGGATGCTAAGAAAGAAAGGATAGATATGTTATCAAAACAAGAATTATTAGATTTATATAATATGGACTTGGATGAGCTTTTAAACGAGTCAAAAAAATATTTAAAAGATGAAGTAGAATTTTGTTCAATTATAAACGCTCGTTCGGGCAAATGTTCGCAGAACTGTCGTTATTGCGCACAAAGTTCACACTACAACACTAATATCGAATCATTCCCGTTGATTGATGTTGAAACAGTTGTAAAAGCTGCACACGATAGCGTAAATAATGGTGCTAATAGAGTTGCAATCGTAACTTCAGGCAAAACTCCCGATGAAAGCGATTTTGATACAATGCTTGATATGATTAAAGCATTAAACAAAGAAGGAATTAAAAGTTGCGCAAGTATTGGAATTTTAAACGATGAGCAAGCTAAAAAACTTGCAGAAGCAGGGCTTGTTCGTTTTCACCACAATATAAATACTTGCAAATCTTATCACCCTCAAATTTGTACGACTCATACTTATGAAGACAGATTAAATACAACAAAGCTTGTAAAAAAATACGGTATGGAATTATGTTCCGGCGTTATTCTCGGTATGGGCGAAAGCGTAGAGCAGAGAGTTGAAATGGCTATGGAACTTGCGGAAATTAATCCTGAGAGTATTCCTGTTAATATTTTGACACCAATTAAAAACACTCCGTTTGAAAATTATGGCGATAAAATCGACGAAGAAAATGTTTTAAGAACTTTGGCAATATTTAAAATAGCTTGTCCAAATGCTTCAATCAGAATTGCAGGCGGAAAAAAAGCCAGACTTTCGGAAGAAACTATTGAAAAAGCATTCAGATATTGCGTAGATTCAACAATTGTCGGTAACTATTTGACAACAACAGGCTTTACACCGGAAGATGATGAAAAATTAATAGCAAAAATAGGCAGAAAAAGATGTCGCTCTTTAGTTTGTTCTTAGTTTTTGTAAAAATCGGTGCGATTCTTCTTGGTGGCGGATATGTAATTTTGCCGATAATGACAAGCGAATTTGTTGATAAAAGAAATCTTGTAAGCCATGACGACATAATCGACTATTTTGCGCTTGCACAATCACTTCCCGGAATTATTGCAGCTAATATGTCTATGTTTATCGGCTACAAATTGCGCGGTAAATTGGGCGCAATTGCAGCTATGATAGGTGTAACATTTATTCCGTTTTGGAGTATTGTTTTGTTGGCTTCAATTTTAGGGACTTTGGTTAATAATTCATACGTACAAGGTGCGCTTTGGGGAGTTGGAGTTGCAGTAATTGCTTTAATCGTTTTAACCGTGCGTGAAATGTGGCAGAAATCAAACAAGAACGCATTTTTCTACACAATTTTTGTTTTAACATTGCTTGCACTTTTGATATTAAAAATCACTCCAATTCAGAGCATTGTAATCTTTACGTTAATTGGTGTTATTTATAAACGTTTAACTCTAAAAAAGGAGGAGATTGAATGATTTATCTTCAACTTTTTTTAGAGTTTTTTAAAATCGGTTTGTTCTCGTTTGGTGGCGGATATGCAACGATTCCTTTTTTGTACCATATTTCACAGGTTTACAATTGGTATTCGCTTGATGAATTAACTCAAATGGTGGCAGTAGCTTCCATTACTCCGGGGCCTGTCGGGATTAATGTTGCGACTTATGCCGGATTAAAAAGCGCAGGCGTTTTAGGCTCAGCTTTAGCAACAATAGCCGAAATGTTGCCGTCGTTATTCTTGGTAATTATTGTATCTAAACTTCTTAAAAAATTCAGTGATAATTTTTATGTTAAATCAACGATAGAAACGCTAAAACCTGTAAGTTGCGCGCTTTTGACCTCTGTTGCGATTGGGTTATTAAAGCCTGAAATCAGAGATATTAAAGCAATGATTTTGCTTGGAGTTTTACTTTTGTTGAGTTGGAAGTCTAAGCGCGACCCGTTGTATTATATTTTGATTTCGGCGATTACAGGTGTATTGTTGGTGTTTGTAAGATAATAATTGAAATTCTACCCTCTCCCCCAAAAACACTACTGTCCATGATAATTTTGATACAATTAAAATAGCCGGTAGGGTGGGAAAAGCGTAAGCGATTCCCACCTTTTTTAATGTTTTCGGTGCAAAAATTTGCACCATACATTTTAAAAATTTTCATACGTTAAAGATTAAATATATTTTACAAAATATATTTAATTATCTAGCTTGCTCTACGCATTAAATCTGAAAGTTTAACGTTTTTGTTCTTGATTGATGGTTCGTTTTGCTTAACAACAGGAGTATCTTTTAATTGTGATAAGCCGATTTTTTGTGGTTCTTTTTCAAATATTAATATTTTATGCATTATTGTTTCAAATATACTCATGATAGTCTCCTTAAGAATTATTATACACTAAGTTTTTAAATCCTTATCATACATTAAAACTATTTTTTACTCCAAATTCATTACTCCTTATGATATGATGTAACTATACAATAATAGGGATAAGAATTTGAATATAAGTTTAGATGAAAATTTTGATTTTGCCTGTGAACTTTCAGAAAAAGAATTTACTCACGAAGAATTATTAGAAATGTTAAACAATGGAAATATTGCAGAACGTCAAATTGCAGCCTTAAAATTTGACAAGGTTGAAAGCGAAATTGACGCCCTTGCTTTAATGAATAATTTAACGGGTTGTGACGGTAAAATCAGAGAAGCTGTTGCTTTAAGAATAAATCAACTTGTAGCAACTAAACCGGAATGTCGAAGTTATTTTAATTTCCCGCTTGTTTTTGCAGATGCAACAATTGATATAAATGCAAATATTTGTAGACTTGTTGTTAATAGTGCAAAACTTCTTAAAAAAGAATCTGATTTTACACATATTTATGTGCAAAGAATTTTGGAATTTACTCAAGATGCGTTTGATGAGTTAGATAGATTTATTTTTAGAGATAAAAAATATGTTATTAATAAACAACTTTTTAAACTCTATTGGTGTTTAGAAACTTTGCAGAATTTTTATATGGATATAGAAACATCAACGCTTGAAACAATTTTGAGCAAAGGCGCAGAACAAAGCGAATACACAATCAGAGAAAAAGTCGCACAAGTTGTAAAACTTTCAGGATGCTTTAAAGAGTTAGAAGAAAAATTGAAGTTTGATGAAAATTATTACGTACGAGCAGTGTTTGCTTGATATTTTCTTAAATCATCAATGCGCCTTCAAGTAAATCAGTATGACCATCTAAAATATATTCTGCAAATTTTTGTGTGTCAATTTGAGCCGCAACAATAGACATCAAATCAGATGGGAGTTCAGAAATCATAGTTACCAAAGATTCTTTGTTTAAGTTAATCATCGGTTTAACCATATCAGGCTTCATCATTGTTGAAAGCATGTTGATGTATGTTTGGTTAGGAAACAATTGTAAGTATTCAGGTTTTTCTTTTGTCAATTGAAAAGTTAGTTGTCTTTGAACATCAGGGTCAATTGCTGACATGAAATCTCTATATTGATCCATTGGCAAATTTGCAATGCTGTTAATCAAATCCATAGGATTTGTTTCTTCAGAAGGTTGTCCGGTTACTCCTTCTACAAATTTAATCATAACTTCCGGTGGCATACATTTTAATTGCTCTATAACATCTTTTCTATCCAATTCATCGTGTTGAAAGAATTGTGCCAAATCATCTTCCGTAAACATTGAAACAATGTCAGCAAGAGGAAATGCCCCTAATACGACTCTGACAAGTTCTTCAATATCAACACCTTCAAGCATTTCTAGTAATTTATCTTGCGTAAAGAAATACAGACCCATTACCAAATCATCGCTATCAAGCATTGGAAGGATTTTTTCTCTTGTTTCTGAATTCATGTTATGAAGTAAAACAAATTTGTTTTCTACATCAGTAAGTTTAAAAATCTTTATTAATTTTGCAGGAGAATTATACATCTCTTGTGCAAATTTAACAGCCTGCGAGTTGCCTTGAGCTGCTTCTGCTTCAATAATTTCATCAACAGATTTTAGACCGTAATCCTGAATCATTCGAGAAGAGGTGATATTCATCCTCTCTGCAAATAATTTCATATTAGCATCTATAACTAATGACATACTCGCTCCTTGGTTATACTCTTATATATATAAAGTATATTATTTTTAAATAATTGCCTTTTTTGTAACGGTTTGTAAAGAATTCTTTTTATCTCTCTCCTTCCCTTGTTAGGGAAGGTTGAGATGGTTGTCAATTTTCCATTAAAAAATGTGGTATAATATATACATTATGAAACGCATTATTTTTATTTTAACATTATTTTTGATTTTTATAAATACAGCAGTTTTTGCATCGCAAACTACTGTTACAAAAGAAATCACGGCAATAGCGTCTGATGGTTTTACTTTAAAAGGAAGTTTAGAATACCCGAAAGTAAAAGGTCAAAAAGAATTTAAGACCGTTGTTCTTCTACACTCGCTTGGTTATTCGTCTGAGTGGTGGGAAAATTTACCGCAAAATTTGTTGAGTAAAGGTTATGCGGTTTTAAAGATTGATTTACGCGGACATGGCAAAAGTGTTTATAATGCAAAGCTAGTAAGGACTTCTTGGTCAAGTCTTACCAATAATGCTTATGCCAAATATCCTGACGATGTGATAAAAGTTATAGAACGAGTTAAATCCGAAAACAGCAAGAAGGTATTCTTTAATGAATGGGCAATTGTCGGTTCTGATATTGGCGCAAGTACTGCAATTTTGACAGCTGATAAAATTACTTATAAGCCAAAAACATTGGTTTTGTTATCGCCGGTAGTTAAAACAAAAGGATTGTATGTTCCTGTTGTATTGGCAAATTTGAATAATATTGATATTTTTTCAATTTCAGGAACCAATGATATTTCCGGACATAACGCACAAAATTATTTAAAAAAGTTTGCACAAGCAACTTTTGCGACTTATACGTCTGACGCGCGTTCTTCCGGCATGCTGATGTTAAAAAACGATGCGAGCTTAGCCAGAGTAATTACAAGTTGGATTGGTGAGTATTTAAAATAATCTTCCAAAGTTTCGATTGTAAGTTTTTCTACTCTACAAAATAAATAAGGACACCTATATGGCATCCTTATTACTATTAAACTTCTAAAAATTTTCTTGCACAATCAAACATTGTTGTTACAAGTCCCGAGTTTGCATAAATATTCATGCCGGCAGATTCAAGCACCTGTTTCATTCGAGTTTCCCACATAGAATAAATTTCTTCTTCAGGCATATTAAGAGTTTTGCCTATCATTTTTAATTCTTTATAATCAATGGGCAGTGGCAAAGCCCCCCTTAAAACATCTACGATATCTATACGCTTTTTACGAGGAAACGATTTTAAGAATGACACAATTGAAAGTTTATTTTCTTTGATATAACTTTTCAAAGTTTCAACGGATTCATCTATAAGTATCGGCTCTTGAGGAATTCTGTATTCGGAAAATTCTTCTGGTTCAACATTCATAACCGTTGCAATACGTTCAATTGTAGTTCCTCTTGTAGAAAACGGAACGGTTTCGTCAATAAGGTTGTAGACATAGGATAAAGTTACACCTATCATTTCTGCAAAATCTCTTTTGTGAAGAGCGTTTTTTTTAAGAAATTTTGCAACTTTTTCAGAACTTTTTTCAGGAATTATTTGTTTCATAATTATCATCCTTTCGTTTATTTTTCTTTTATTCAGACCTTAAATTTTGTTACCTATAAGATACGACATTGTAAAAAATTTCATAACCTACCTTTGGCATGTTATGGGGGTAATTGAATTAAAGTTAAAATTATAAGAAATAAGCTATACACAACCACGGTTATTTGGTATAATAAATAATCATGAAGCGATATAAGCGTAAAAAAGAATCTTTTTTTTCTAAGATAATAAATTGTGTTTTAACACTTCTCATTGCTTGTGCAATTGGTTCGCAAGTTTGCACTGCGGCAAATAATAACTTAAGAGTTGCACAAGTTAGTGATGCGCATTTTTCTTCTTTTGAAGAAAATACGTCTTACAAATTTTTGAAAAAATCTCCTGAACTTTTGGACGACGTAATTTTTCAAATAAACACTTCCGGTCCTTATGATTTTGTAATGTTTACAGGTGATTTGGTTAATAAACCAAAGGTGAGTGAATTAGAAAAATTCATTTCGCATGCAAATAATTTGGTTTATCCTTGGTATGCTATTGATGGGAATCACGATATCAGTATAGATGGTCCGCTTACAAAAAGAAAATTTTTAGAAACATTGGCTGCTAACAATGATAACATGCAGCAAGAAAACATTTATTACGCATTTACTCCTAAAAAAGGATTTAGGGTCATTTGTTTAGATTCTATCATTGATTATAAATTAACATCAAACGGCGAAATCTCAAACGAAGAATTCATGTGGCTTACTCAAGAATTGGAAAAACATGCAAAAGATACGGTTATAGTTTGTTCGCATGTTCCTATTATTGAACCGTTTTCCAGTCCTAATCATAAAATGCAAAATGAATATGAAGTAAGAAAGCTTTTAAAGACTCACAAAAATCCTTTAATTGTTTTACAGGGACATTATCACACGACAAAAATCATACAAGATGATAATATGTTAGTTGTGGCATGCCCGTCATTGGTTACTTATCCGAATTCATTCAGAGTTGTTAATATAAATTCTAATAAACAAAGAACTCTTGTTGATGTTTATTTGAAAGAAACTAATTTAAAAGACATACAATCACGTTCAAAACTCAGACTTATGGGTACTGAAAGATTGTATGGAGAAGAGAGCGACAGAAACGCAAGTTTTGAATTAAAAAATTATGGAGATTAAGAATGGACGAATTTAAAATAAAATTCAGAGGTGTTAGAGGCAGTTATCCCGTACCGCATAAAGATTTTTTGAAATATGGCGGAAACACATCTTGCGTGGAAGTTAGAGTAGGCGGACATTTAATTATTTTGGACGCAGGAACAGGTTTAATAAGTTTGGGTAACGAACTTATGCAAAAATACATAGAATCAGGGACGACGATTACAGACAGAACTCCTGTAAAATGCACAATTTTATTGAGCCACATTCACTTAGACCATATTCAAGGTTTTCCATTCTTTAGACCATGCCACTTGGCGTCTACAAGAATGTGTTTGATGGGTGGAGTAAATTACAACGAAACATTAGAAAGCGAACTGGCTAAACTTTTGTTCACAAAGTCGTTTCCGCTTGATTTAGGCGACATTGCAGCAGATTTAAAAATCTTTGATTTGAACGAAACTAATTATATTATTTTTAAATCGGGCGAAATGCCAAAGGTTATTAGAGTTAATGACTTAAAAGAAGGTGATTATACGGATGATGATGTTGTTATCACTTGTTATAAATCCTATGCTCATCCTCAAAACGGTGTATTTATCTATAAAATAGCCTACAAAGGAAAAACTCTTGTGTATGCGACAGACAAGGAAAGCTATCCGGGCGGTGACAAAAAGTTGGTTAAGTTTGCTAAAGGGTGTGATTTACTTATCCATGACGCACAATATTCAACAGAAGATTATTTGAGTATTTATGTTCCAAAACAAGGCTACGGTCATTCAACTTTTGAAATGGCATTAGATTGTAAAGAACAAGTCGGTGCGAAAAAGCTAGTTTATTTCCATTATGACCCAGGTTATAATGACGAAAAATTAGATTTATTGTCAGAAGAATACGCATCAGAAGATGCTATTATGGCTTACGAAGGATTAGAAATCGAACTATAATGAAAAAATTTCTAACTATATTTTTATTGTTAATTGTTGTGATTTGTTCAGGTTATAGAAAACCATATAAATATACAATTGATGCCGGAAAAGACGCATTTTATCACAATAATGTAGGAATAAATTATCTTAAAGACAGAATTTATTATGCGGCGATACAAGAATTCAAAATCGCAATTCAGCTAAGCCCAAACACTCAAGCAACCGCGATTTTCAAGAATAATTTAGGCGAAACATATACTTTTATCGGTTATCCTGAAATGGCAAGAGTTTGTTTTGAAGATGCAATTAAATTATATGGTTTAAATTTTAAATATTACCAAAATTTGGCAGAATGTTATAGAATACTTGGAATTACAAATACTAAAATGAAAGAGTTAGCAAATTCTAAAAGTCCCTATGACAAAATTATGTTAGGGCTTTTGCAAATCCAAGCAGGACAAACACGAAAAGGTGTAATAACATTGGATGATTTATGCTCTTCAGAACCTGATTTGCTTATTACGCCTGCAATCAGGCAGTATTTAAGAGAAGTTACAGCAAAATTATAGCCTAAAAATAGTTTTTAAGAGCTTTATTAATACCAGCATTAATAATAGAGGCTGTTTTTGGCGGTCTTATATTGTAACATGCATCTTGTAATATTTGAAACGCACTGCTTGTGTCCCCTCCGCACAGCTGTGTAAGCATTCTTTGAGTTTGAAGTGCAACTTTCTGAAAACTCATGTCACGTATTAAAGGTTTGTTGTTTGAAATAATACGTTTAGTTAAATCAGCAATAAGAGTATATGCCTTCAAATAACCGGTTTCTATCTGTTTAAAATCGTCATCATCCAACTTTGTTGCAACTTCCTCTAACTCGTGTCCATTTAATAAAATATCATTATTTAAATACATTGCACGATGTGCCGGGTTTTCTGAATAAACACACATTATAGTGTCATCTATATCGGCTTTTGTAAAACATCTTGAGTACTCAGCAAGCTTTTTATATTTATCTAAATCATTTGTGCCTTCGTTATCTAGCTGTACTGCAAACATTGAAAGCCTGTTACCTTGTGCTTCCTGGTTAAAACTTATTAAATTTTTAAAGCCCTTAAAATTTGGCGTGTTGTAGTTATTTGAAATTTTCATATTTATATTAAAACACCTAAAAAAATTTTTTGCTATTAACTCAAAACTATTTTATAATAATTTTATGAACAAAAAAACATCTTTTGCAGGAAGTTTTTATCCTGAAAATCCTGAAGAATTAAATAATTTACTGAATTCTTTTAAAGAAGAACAAACTTTTGATTATAAATCAAAAGCAATTATCGTTCCGCATGCGGGTTATGCTTACTCCGGCCATGCAATGATGTCAGCTTATCAACATTTAGAGGCAAACGAGAATATTTTTATTATTGCGCCATCTCATCATGAGAGTTTTAACAATATTGCACTTCCAGAATACAGTTTTTTTGAAACACCGTTAGGAAATTTAGAAGTAAATAACAAGCTTATTTCAGAAATCGCTGAAAAATTTCCAAGTATAGTTGCAGATGAAGTTTTTGAGAATGAACATTCAATCGAAGTTCAATTGCCTTTTATTCAGAATATGTTTTTGCCTCACAAACAAAGTGCAGTTGATTTTGTAAAGAATTTAAAAAAAATTGGAAAAAAAATTAAAATAGTCCCTGTTCTTGTCGGAAATTGTGATTACAGATTAATTTCTGATTTAATTTCTGCTTATTGGGAAGAGTCTTCGTTTATAATTTCATCGGATTTAAGTCACTATTACACACAACAACAATGCCGACAAATTGATACCTATACTGCAACCGTTATAGAAACGGGTAGAATAGAGTTTCTTGAACCTCAACAGGCATGCGGTATAACAGGGATAAAAGGATTGGTGGATTTTGCCAACAACAATGATTGTGCATTGATTAGAACAGAAATGTATAATTCCGGCGACATTAGCTCTGATAAAGATAAGGTTGTCGGCTACGGTGCTTGGTTTTTATACACAGATTCAAGAAATGATTTTATTGAAAGATATTTTTCAAAATATGTTACGAAAGTTGCAAGAACGAGCATAATTGCAACAATCAATCAAGAAGAATTTATTCCGCATAAAATTCCAGCCGTTCTTACTCAATTTGGTGCATCTTTTGTAACTCTTAAATCAAATGGAGAACTTCGAGGCTGTATCGGTTCAATTTACCCAACCAAACCTCTAATTTTGGATATTATGGATAATGCTAAAAATGCAGGATTTCAAGACCCTCGATTCGAACCGCTTACAATAGAAGAACTTGATAAATTGGAAATATCGGTTTCAATACTTTCTGCAATTGAAAAAATCGACTTCAAAGATGAAAGAGATTTATTATCAAAAATTTATCCACATGGAATAATTTTGGTTGAAAAAGATTTACGAGCCGTTTATTTGCCGGTTGTTTGGGAACAACTTCCCGATAAAGAAATTTTCTTGAATTCTTTAAAAGAGAAAGCAGGGCTTCCACCTGAATATTTTTCAAAGACTTTAGAAGCCTATAAGTTTGATGCGATTTATATTGAAGAAGCTTATTTGTAGCGAAATTTTTCACTCATTATATCGCTTAATCTCAAATATATTGTGTAATTTTGACAGATTTTTTATGATAAATCTAAAACATTTGAAATTCTATCAGTTATTGTGTAATATAATATAAAGAGTGCTTTTGGACTTTGTGAGGAGTGTAAGCTTATGAAAAGATTTATAAAATCAGTTATATTATTATCGGCGGTTGTAATGGCTATAGGACAAGCCTATTCTGCAACTCCGAGTGAAATGTACGATGATGTTTGGAGAATTGTTAATAAAAAATATTATGATCCGTCTAATAATGCCCAAGATTGGACAAAATGGCGTTATCGCTACGAAAACAAACTTAAAACAAAAGAAGATGCTTATTTAGCAATAGAAACAATGCTTGCAAGCTTAAATGACCCATACACACGATTCTTAGACCCAAAAGAATTTTCTGAAGAAACGCAATCAATCAAAGGTTCGCTTAAAGGTATCGGAACACAAATTGGTTTAAGAGATGGCGAATTAGTTATTATTGCACCTCTTGAAGATTCTCCGGCTGAAAGAGCAGGCTTGATGGCAGACGATAAAATTCTTGAAATTAACGGCGAAAGCACAAAAGGAATTAACATTGATGCGGCTGCCGATAAAATCAGAGGCGAAAAAGGTACAACAGTTACTTTATTAATTCAAAGAAAAGGTGTGCCAAACAAAACTTACAGCGTTGTAAGAGATGAAATTGAAGTTAAGTCTGTTTCATGCAAACCACCGTTTGAAACAACAAACATTCCAAACGATATTCAATACATCAGATTAAGTTCATTTATCAGCAAAAACGCTGCAACAGAAATTGAAAGTATTTTGAATAATTCAAGCAGCGTAAAAGGTTATATTTTAGACCTTCGCTCAAACCCTGGCGGACTTTTAACTAACGCTATCTACATTTCTGATATGTTATTGCGAGGCGGTGTAATCGTTAGCACGGTTGACAGAGATTCATACAAAAGCACAACTCGTGCTAGATACCAACAAGTTACCGATAAGCCGATTGTAGTTTTAATTAACAAAGGCTCAGCTTCTGCAAGTGAAATCTTAAGTGGAGCGTTAAAAGATAATCATAGGGCTACAATTGTAGGAGAACAGTCTTTCGGGAAAGGTTTAGTGCAAGAAATTAACCGTTTGCCTGATGAAGCCGGCATGAATATTACAATTCAAAGATATTTAACTCCATCCGGAAGTGATATTCATAAAAAAGGTATAACTCCTGATGTTGTGGTAGAATTGACTAAGGAAAACGTTGACGCAAAAGACGACGTTCAGTTAAAGAAAGCTATTGAAATATTGGAAAAAATGACATGTCTTGTACAAAAGAATGGGTAGTTCGCGGGGGAAAAGGTAAAACCGAACGAGCAAATTTAATAGATAGATTATTAGAAGTTAGGGGCATTACAACTGCAGAGGCGAAAAAAGATTTCTTGAATCCTCTTGAGATAACGTTAATGCACCCTAACGCTTTTTGCGATATGCAAAAAGCTGTTGATAGAATTGTTAAAGCCATAGATGAAAAAGAAAATGTTTTAATTTATGGCGATTTTGACGCAGACGGTGTAACTTCAACATCTGTTTTAATGAAAACTTTCAGCTACTTAGGTGCAAATGTTGATTATTACATCCCTGAGCGTGAAAACGAAGGTCATGGTTTGCATACAAAAGCTTTGGTGCAATTACTTTCACAAAAGAAGCCAAAACTGATAATTACAGTTGATAATGGTATAAGTAGCGTTGAGGAAGTTAAATTTATAAACAGTTTTGGTCGCGATGTGATTATTACAGATCACCACGAAGCACCTGAAGTTTTACCTGAAGCGTACGCTATAATTAACCCAAAAGCAATGAATGCACTGGATGAAAAACTTACTCCTCAACAAATTGAGTCGTTAACCTCATTAGCGGGTGTAGGGGTTGCATTTAAGCTTGCTCAAGCTGTTTTAGAAAGATATGACAAACTGGCTTTCAGTTTAGAAATTTTGCCTTTTGTAACTGTTGGTACGATTGCGGATATTGTTCCGCTTATCGGAGAAAACAGATATTATGTTACAAAAGGTTTGGAACTTATTGCATCAGGCAAACACTATGGTTTAAAAAGAATGCTTGATGTCGCAGGAGTTGGAACTGATAACGGTTTAACAGCCGAACAAATCGCGTTCACAATTGCACCAAGAATTAACGCGTCAGGTAGAATTGACACAGTCGATAACGCAATCAAAGTTATGATTTCTGAAAACAAACAAGAAATTGAAATGGCTATTATTTCGCTTGAAAACTTTAATAAATTGCGTCAGGAAATGTGTTCTAATACTTTTGCAGAAGCTGACGAAATGTGGCGCGCGTCAAAAAGTCGAGACAATGCGATTGTTTTATTTTCTAAAGACTGGCATGTCGGAATTGTCGGCATTGTAGCGTCTAAATTTGTTGAAAAATATTATAAGCCGACTTTCATTATGAACTATTCGGAAGATACAAAGATGTTTCGCTGTTCAGCGCGTGGCGTAAAAGAATTAAACTTATATGACATCATATCGAACATTTCTGAATATTTAGAAGGATTTGGCGGACACCAATTGGCGGCAGGTTTTGCGTTTAGTGAAGAAAAAGCAAGTTTTGAAACTGTTAAAAAAGCGTTAAATAAAACTATTGATGAAATGCTGAACGGACAAAAATTAAACCCATCTCTTGAAGTTGATTTAGAGCTTTCAATTGATGAAGTTGATGTAGGTTTAGTAGAAGAAATATCTAAACTTGAACCGTTTGGCGCATCGAACCCTTCTCCAACATTTGTTGTAAATAATTTGACTTTGAAAGAAAAGAAGTTAATGGGTTCAACAAAAGACCATTTAAAACTTATTGTGGACACTCCAAACGGCACAATGGATTGTGTTTGGTGGTCAAGAGGCGATATTCCTCTTATTCAAGGAGATAAATTGGATATTGCATTTGCACCGCAATTGAATACGTTTAACGGTGTAACTTCTGTCCAGTTAATCTTAAAAGATGTTCACTCAGACGCCTTAGTTCAAGAGGAAGAAGTTAAGACCAAAATTTATGACCACAGAAAGAAAACAAATATTCTAGCACAGGTTAATGACTACATCAAAAATTCTAAGCTATCTATATGCGCTTTTGTAGAAGACAGGGCAATTATGGAAGGTCTTAAACCGTTCAAGGATATTTGTGAACATATTGCAAACAGAAACAGTGCAAACAAGAGTGATGTTTTGATGTTCTTTGATTATCCTGCGGACGAAGATGTTATGCAAAATCTTATGACAACAGTTGCACCTGATGCAATTCATTACATGAGATACCAAAACAATAAATACAATGAAGAACAAATTTTAAAAATGTTTTCCGGCATGATTAGATATACTTGTAATACACTTGACGGAAATTTCGATTTAGAAAGAGCTTCGACTGCGCTCGGTGTAAACAATCCTGTAATTGAAACAATGCTTGAAATGTTTGAAGATACCGGCATGATTAAAATTAAAGCACGTAATGAAGATGCATTTAAGATTGAATTTTTACAATCGGTTGAGCTTTCTAAAGCTTTACACACAATAAAGTATGCAGAGTTTGTTGAGCTTATGAATACAATTAATGATTACAAGAATAAGTTCATGACTATTGATATCGGAGTATAAGTTTGTTGCGCTCGGCTGAAGTCTATCAACTAATCCGTTAATGGTACAAAATACGTTCAATATTTAACCTATAATAATTGATAAAAAGCAGGTGTAATTTTTTGCACCATTAATCTTTTTAATAAGCAACATTTACAAATTTGCACTGCCGTCGTTTTTCATCTTATCCAAAGCTTGTTTTGCACCGTCATAGTTTCTACATAGTTTTATTACAAATTCAATCGATGCTTTATCCTGTTTAATAGCGTCTTTGAGTTTGTAAATATCCGCTAGTTGGAGTTCTTTTGTATCATTTTCTCCATACAAGTATTTTTTTAATAACTTTTGAGAATCAGCGTCTAATCCTGCGATTCCGTGTTTATAGGCAAACCAATTATAGAAATGATATAGAAAATAGTATTTGTTAATTTTGCCTTTTGACAAAACAAACATCTCATCTGTTTTAAGTTTTGGCTGTTTTTGAATGGCAAGTGAAAGATACAATGCAAGACTTCCTGAAGCCGGATAAATAAAGCCTTCATTTTCGCCAACCGGATTAAGTAGGTTTGCAGCATTATCAATAAAATAAACCTTTGCACCTTGATTTTCTACATAATTCAATATTTCATTCGGTTCATAATTATATTTTTTCAATATTAAATTAATTTCATCTTCAAGCTGTTGTTTTTCAATATCAGCCATCGTATTTAAATCAAGCGTACAGCCGTTTGAATAATGGCGTTTTCTTTTAGATGTGTTTTTAACACCTAATGTTTTTGAAAGTCTATATTTTAGGATTTTTTCCTGAACAGAAAGAATCAAATAAATTATATTTTTAAGCATATTGTTTTTCCATATTTTCTACTTGTTTTCTTGCAGAATAACACAAATCTTTGCGTTCGTCTTTCAATTCTTCGACAAATTCTTTGTTTACGATAGAACAGATATATACAAATGCACTTGTAGAACAGTTTTGAGCAAGTTTCTTTAATGAATTCAAATCATAACCTTTAATAATCGTAGCAAGTTGAGGGCGCATATGTTTTAAATTAGGGTTATCAAGAACTGTTTCGATTACGGTTGAATGACCGAATTTTTTAATGGCGTAATCAATACTTGTAGTTCTGATTTCTTTTGCAATAAGAATTGAATTGTTAGTTTGTTTTGAAACAAGATTTGAAACTTTTGCATTTTTTTTGTCTGTTATTGTTTCTTTTTTGTTATTATCAATTTTAATATTCGGTATAGTTTTGCTTAATGGTTCTGTTGTTATTTCTTGTATATGATAAGTAGGCTCTGTAGCCATTTCTTGAATAACTTTGTTTTCAACAAGTTTTACCTTTTCTTCATTTATTGTTTTTACTTTATCAGAAATTTCTTTATATTCACTCTTTGTTTCCAACTTTTCATTTACACTTTTAGTAACAACTTTGTAATCATCATATTTTTTAGCATCGTCATTCCAATCAGAAATGAATTTTGCTTTTTCATCGTTTGTCATATTGGTGTTTTCTAAAGCACCTTCACCAATACCTTTTGCAGAAGATGTGAAGAAATCTTTATCCAGATATGCAGGAACTTCTTTCCCTGATTCGTAAGCATCTCTTTTTGCTTTATAATCATTTTGATATTCTGCAACGGCTTGCGCAGATTTTGCGGAAACTATTGTTTGAGTATATTCTTGAACGATTTCCCCGGAAGGCTTTTCACCTCTTTCGTAGTAGTCTTTCATCAAACCTTCGGTGTATTCAAATTTTGCTTTATCGGCGGTTGCTGTCTTTTCTGCTTTATCACATCTTGTGTTTAGTACGGTTTTGATACCTGTTGCCATTCGTTTGGCAGGAAGCATTACAACAGCTTCTAATGCTGTATCTGAATCATTTGTTGCTAAAACTTCGTTGAAGCGCGCATTTTCTGCAAATTCGTGTTCAGCACGCCATTTTGCTTCCATTTTAGCTCGATATTTTGGTGAAATTTTGGCTAATCTAGCTTGCAAGCGATGTTCGAAAGCTTCTTTACGAGCTTTTACCATTTGTTTAAATTTTGCTCTTTTTTCTTTTCTGCTTAATTTTTTGAAATCAGTACCCAATTCGGCGTTGATATCACCAGCTTCTTCTTCCATAGATTTTATATTAACACCGGCTTTTTTAGCTTCATATTTATTTTTAGCACTTTCCGTAACAACTTCTGCTGTGTTTGTTTTATCGGAACGACCGTGTTTCCTTTGTAAAGCTATTATTTTATCAAGTTCTTTTTCCAAAAATAGCATTACTTCTTGTTTTTGGACATCCGTAAGTGCTTCAAATTTTTCCTTTGATAGTCCTGCAACTTGCGGAATATTCTTTAAAACTTGCGCAAAATTAATATTGTTAGCTTGGCACTTTTGTTTAATAGATTCCCTGATTTGACCAACAGAACGTTTTTGAGTTTTATTTGCAGGTTGTTTTTTATTTTTATTGTTTATAACAACTGTATCTTCATTTTTGCCAACATTTTTACATTCCACAATAGCATTTGGTTTTGCTGATTTTGTTAAATTTTGAGCAGGTTTAACTTGGGTGTTGTCTGTAACACCTAAAACTTCTGTTTTTATGAAGTTTTTTACTCTAGTAAAAATACCCATAGTTATCCTCGTTATATATATAAAGTATTTTCAGTATATAAATTTGCTATATTGTAAAGAAATATTACAATATTAAACACAGATAAAACTTAACAAAATTAGTGCTTTGTAACGATTATACTTGCTAGAAAAACATGTTTATAATATGATTTTGGTGGTTACACTGGTCGATAGGTTCGCCCTAGTCCAAGGAAAAATGACGCAGTTTAGAACTTCATATTTCCGACAGATGGAGCAGTTTAACCCGTAGTAAAACAAGTTAAAAAAAAGGAGACACAAGATGTCAGTAGCATCACTTATCGAATTATTAGAAGCTGGCGTTCACTTCGGACACCAAACACAACACTGGAACCCAAAAATGAAACCATATATTTATGGTGCAAGAAACGGTATCTATATTCTTGATTTAAGAAAAACTACTACATTGTTAGACGCTGCTTATGATGCAGTTAGAGATTATGCTGCAAAAGGAAAAAATGTTCTTTTTGTTGGTACTAAAAAACAAGCTGCAGAAGTAGTTGCAGAAGAAGCAAAACGTTCTGGCGCATACTTTATTAACAGAAGATGGTTAGGCGGTATGTTGACTAACTTTGAAACAATCAGAGGTAGAGTGAACAAATTAAGAGAACTTGAAGATTTTATCGCTTCAGGTCACGCTGAAAAATTACCTAAAAAAGAACAAGCTCAATTAAACAGACAATTAGCAAAATTAAGCAAAACTTTAGGCGGTATTAAAGAAATGCGTGGTTTACCTGATATTATCTTCGTTGTAGACCAAGCTAAAGAAGATATCGCTATTGCAGAAGCTAACAAATTAAACATCCCTGTTATTTGCTTGGCTGATACAAATGCTAATCCGGACGGAATTAACTACATCATCCCTGGTAATGATGATGCTATCCGTTCAATCAAATTGATTACTTCTAAGTTGGCTGATGCTGTTTTGGAAGGTAAACAATTAAGAGAAAACAATGCAAATTCTAAAGGCAAAGTAGAAGCAGTTACAGCTGCTGACGCCGGTGTAGAAACTGCTAATGTTTAATTAAAACTTTAAGTTGAAAGGTTGAAAAGTTGAAAGGTTCATTTTATTTACTTCGTTCATATTAGTAACAGTAAGAACTTATAAACTTTTTAACCTTTTTATAATTATACAGGTGAAAATGAGCGGTAGCGAATAAAACGAACCATTCAACTTTTCAACTGTTAAACATTTCAACTCAATAAAAGAAGGAGAAAAATTAACATGAATATTACAGCTACAATGGTAAAAGAACTTCGTGATAAAACTGGTGCTGGCATGATGGATGCTAAAAAAGCATTAGTTGAAGTTGACGGTGATATGGAAAAAGCAATGGAAGTACTTCGCCAAAAAGGTATGGCTTCTGCTGATAAGAAAATGGGTAGAATCGCTGCTGAAGGTAGAATCGGTTCTTTCGTTAATGAAACAGTAGGTGCTATGATTGAAGTAAACTGTGAAACAGACTTCGTTGCTAAAAACGCTGAATTTATCGAATTAACAAACGGTTTAGCTCAAATGGTTGCAGAAACAAATCCTGCTGATGTTGATGCTTTATTGGCCTCTGTTTGCCCTAAATGCAACAAACCAATCGCTGACGTTATCAAAGAAAAAATCGCTTCAATCGGTGAAAAAATCACTGTTAGAAGATTTGTTAGATACGAAGGCAATGTTGCAACTTATATCCACAATGGTAAAATCGGTGTTCTTCTTAACACAGATGCTAAAGATGAAGTTTTGGCTAAAGATGTTTGCTTACATATCGCATCTTCAGCTCCTGAATTCATTTCTAGAAAAGACATTCCTGCTCACGTAATCGAAGAAGAAACAAGAATTGAAATGGGCAAAGAAGACTTGGCTAAGAAACCTGAACAAATCAGAGCTAAAATTGTTGAAGGTAGAGTTAATAAATTAATGGCTCACAGATGCTTGGTTGAACAACCATTCGTTAAAAACCCTGAACAAACAATTGAACAATTGATTTCAGGTAAATTCAACATCGTTAAGTTTGATAGATTTGTTTTAGGTGAAGGCCTAGAAAAAAGAAACGATAACTTTGCTGATGAAGTTATGAGCCAATTAGGTAAGTAATTTAACAGTTTGATGTTATGAATTAATCTAAAAAGGATACACTTTTTGTGTGTCCTTTTTATTTGAATAAGTTAATGGTGCAAAAAATTTACAAGAACAATACCACCCCCATCAGCCCTTCGGGTAGCTTCGCCCTTGAGGGGAGAAGCTGCTCAGAGGGCTGATGAGGGTGACCCTTTAACTGCTCAAAGAATTTCATATTGACATTAAGAAATGTTTTAACAAACTTTTCCTAATTATTCCTTCTTTTTGTATAATGATAATATGAAATTTAAATATGCACGTGACGCGTTGAAATACTTAATAGAAAAATTTTCTATTGAAGAAATTTATATTCCGTATTATCTTTGTGATGTAATTCGTCATTCGGTTGTTGAAATTGGCTCAAAGCCACTTTTTTATCATATAAATGATGAATTTATGCCTGCGCAAGAATTCCCAACAGAAGCTTTTATTTTATACCCGAATTATTTTGGAATTTGTGATAACAATGTCAAAATAATGGTAGAAAAATATCCGAAACTGATTGTTGATAACGCACACGCATATTATGCAAAGCCAAAAGGGTTCGCAAGCTTTGATTCAGAAAGAAAATTTTTGAATACTGAATTTGGTGCAAATTTGTATATAGGAAGTGAAACTAATAATATTAAACCTGATTATAACAGGCGTAATAAGTTTTTAGCGATTCACGAGAAATTGAAATCAAAAAATTGTTTAAATATCAAATTAAACGAGGATAGTATACCTTTTTGTTATCCGTATCTTGTCGAAACAATTGAAGAAGCTGATAGATTTGTAAAAGAGCATGCAAAATTAACTATTTACAGATATTGGAACGCACTTCCCAAAAACTATAATGAATATAAGTTTTATTCACGTTTGGTTCCGATACCGCTTTAAATATAAGATATTAAATTTGGGATATAAAAACGGGCTTTTCATTTATGAAAAGCCCGTTTTTAAAGTTTTAAAACTACTTGATATTTGAATAAGTCCAAGCATCGAATGTAGGAGTTTCAGAAATGTTTAATTCTTTCTTCTTTTCTCCAGCTGAGCAATCGTCGTGAGCGATTGGCTTATACAATCTGTTATAGTATTCAATTACCATTCTATCAGAATTGAAGTAAGCTTCTGCTGTTCTGATTGCTTGACGCATCATTCTAGCCCATTCTTGTTTGTTGTTGTAGTAAGTTGGGATGATTTGATTTTCAATGATATCCATCATGCATCTGTGATCAGCCCAATGTCTTTCTTCCCAAGGCATATCATCGTCGATTTCAGGGTATTCAACAGTGTAACCGTTGATTCCAGGGAATGTACCTTCAACTGTCCAACCATCGTATGTAGACAAGTGAAGTGCGCCGTTTGCGTTAGCTGACATACCTGAAGTACCTGATGCTTCGAATGGTCTTAATGGAGTGTTCAACCATACATCAGTACCACGTTTTAGCATACCTGAAAGTTGTAATTCATAACCAGGAAGAACAACAACATTCTTCAATGTGTGAGATCTGTTCAATAACTTGTTGAACATTTCTTTACCCATAACATCATCCGGGTGGAATTTACCAGCGAAGATGATTTGGATTTTGTTTTCATCTAACAATTTATTGATTCTATCTTTATCCATCAAGATTAACCAAGCACGTTTGTAATCAGCAAATCTTCTTGCCCAGGTGATTGTTAATACATCAGGATTAAATCTCTTACCAGCTACGTTTGCAACATATTTGAATAATTCTTCTTTCATTTCGCGTTTTGCAGCAAGTAATTCGTCGAATGATTTGTCACCATTCATTCTCTTATCTTGCCAGTAGTGAAGGTTTACAGCGTTGGTGATAGCTCTGATTGGGCATCTGCCGTCAACCCATTCCCACATTTTGTTAGCAACTAAGCCGTGAAGTTGAGAAACTGCGTTTGCAATTCTTGACATTCTTAAAGCTGCAACTGTTAATGAGAAGTTTTCGCCACCCAATTGAATAGCTCTATCTCTTGAAGCGCCTGCGAAGAAACCGCCTTCTAACAATGTATCAACCCAGTGAACTTCGTTACCTGCAGCGACAGGAGTGTGAGTTGTGAATACAGTTTTCTTTTGAACTTCTTCAAGGTTACCGTTGTATTGTCTTAACAATTCGAATGCAGCAGGAAGTGCGTGACCTTCGTTCATATGGATTACATCGAAGTTGTAACCGGCTGCTTGAAGAACTCTAACACCTGCGATACCCAAGATAGTTTCTTGAGCGATTCTGATTCTTTCATTTCCATCATAAAGTTTATGAGAAATGCTCTTAGCCCAATCACTGTTACCTTCAACATCAGTTGTTAATAAGTAAACAGGGCAAGTTCCGAATAATTCAGGATCTACTCTGAATGCTTTAACCTTAACTTTTTCACCGAAAGTATCAACTTCAACTGTGATACCAGTATCAACTAAGTAATCATAATATTTTCTGATATATGCTACTTCAACGTTGCCGGAATGGTCGATTCTTTGGTCATAATAGCCATAAGACCATAACATAGTTACACCTACCATAGGCATTTGTAAGTAACCAGCTGATAACATGTGAGAACCAGCTAAAAATCCTAAACCGCCTGAATAAGTCTTTAGCGATTGATCCATTGCTATTTCCATAGAGAAATAAGCTACGTTTGGTAATGTCATAATTTTTTAAACCTTTTCTTTTGTGTACTACTTTTGGACTAAATGTCCAATAAAATTATATACCAACAACATAAAAATTTTTCAATCTTTTTGTTTTAAAAGTAATTCTCTAAGATTAGTTTTATTCGTGAAAGCAAGTGGTAGCCTGAAAAATTGAAACATTAAGATTTGTAAACAAATAGTTCTAAAGGATTAGTTATTTAGTGTAATTTGTACATTTAATATATATTTGTGTGGGTGATTTTTATTGATTGGGAAAGTTAATAAAAGGCTGGATTGTTTCGGTGCTAATCGCACCTCACAATGACGCCAAACCGGTAATCTCACGCCACGTCATTGCGAAGGCGATTAGCCTGAAGCAATCCAGCTTTTTATT
>OIYY01000637.1_pt1 | contig 23418 bp, 17 predicted proteins | sample 1588341 | NCBI WGS metagenome assembly OIYY01 (sample SAMN03283287) | human gut metagenome | biome: human-associated habitat; material: feces | host: Homo sapiens | place: Peru | collected 2012 | reverse complement strand
CTTGAGGTTCTTTTTTATTCAATTGGCATTATTTCTGAATTACAGGAATGCTCCTATCTTAAAATGCCCTGTATTGCCGAGTTTTGCGTTGGTTTATCGACTTTTCCGGGCATCGCATTTTTCCTGTTAATTACTACACTTTTTTCAAAATACTTCAAAATGGTGCAATTCAAGGCAGTATGTAGTAGTCAAATCGTAGTCAGTTAAGGGGGTTCAGACTACTGACGGGGGTGTACATTATTTAACGAAAGGGGGAGGGGGAAAATAGGTATGCCTTTTTATGCTAATTCTTCTGCCTTCACAAACCACTCTGACTCAATGCATTCATCATCTGGAAGCCTTAATATGAGATTCTCATCACAAATAAAACTACTTCCTAGCCATTCATCATACAATCTTAATATTGCCTGTTTCAAAAATTCCACAGTCTTTTCACAGTCAGTTTCTGGCGGATTCCCCATATCAAAAATCGCCTCCGACATAGGTATCAAATACTCAATGCAATAATATTTGCTATTACTATAATAATCAGCACACATTTCCTTGATTCCGAGAAGTCTTTCGATATTACCCACCAATTCAGGACAACTCGCCAACGAAGAATAATAATGATTTTCCTCTAAATATGAGCGAAATGCAAACCCGTTTACACAATAATCTTGATTTTTGAAATATCCAAGTCTGGATTTCACATAACAAACATTGCCATCATTATATGCAAATTCATTATCAAGAGATTGTAGTATTCCATTATAATACAAATTAATGTGTCCTTCACCAGATTCAAAAGTTATCTTATACTTTCTAAAAAAATTAGACAGCGGAGAACTCCCTAATAAGAGTTTCTCCAGATTGTTGTTCGCTTTCAAGTCAGTTCCATTCAGCCTTCGTGACAAATGAAACATTTGAATATATTCAAGTTTCTCATCTATAATGTATTCAGAAAGAAAATCTTTAACACACTCCCACGGTTCCCTTTCCGTATCTTCATAAACAGAAACAAATAACTGTATCAATCCACCTGCAGAAAGGTTTAAGAATTCCATTACACCTTGTTTTAAGCTACCTTGTGTTCTTGCATCTATATATTTCATTTACAATCACCGCCACTAAATTTATATATGTGTCAACCTAAATAATATGGTTATTTCGTAATATAGATTCTACTATTTCATATTTTTTATTCTTATATGAAATTTCAATCAGCTTTATTTCATGTTCTTTAGCATACTTTCTCTTTTCTTCATCATTTCTTTGTTGAATAGCAAACCTTCTCTCTCCACCAAATTCAGTAACAGGCTTATAGTGTTGCTCGCCTTGACATTCAATAAATGCAACAATTTTCCCTTGTTTATAAACTGCAAAGTCATATCTTAAAGGAGTTTCATTATCTGTTCCATATACCCCATCAACTGCTACTTCAACTCTATAATTGATCCCATTTTTTATTAAAATATCATTTACAATCCATTGAAAAGAAGATATCTTATGGCATTCACAAGAAATAGCACTCCAATATCCATTGTAAGCTCTGTAACCATACTCAGTTGGTGGAAAGATACCAAACTTATCACAAGTCACCATTTTTTTATTTCCACATAGATAACATTGACATTTATATTCTTTATAGACAATAATATTTTGATATTTCTTTTGATGTCTTTGCGTATAATAAGGAATTGGGACACTTTCCAATTTATCGTTTACACATTCAAGCACCTCTAGTGACTCATATATCAATCCCGTATAATCTTTATCATAATTTATTGCATTTTTTCTTGGAATTGATGCAATAATCTGGGCATCTTTTTCTGCTTGTTTGAATAACTCTTTCTCTCGCTTATCATTCCAAGCACTACAATATTCATCTGCTGGAATAACATCCTCCTTATCATCCACTAGACATACTGCCTCATTATTCTCGTACTTCTTTCTTTTATTATAATTGGCATTACTTGCCTTTATAGAATAAGTAAACCTTGACGAACAATATACGGGCTTGTAACAAACCTTAGGTTCTGTCTGCAATGTTTCTTCAGAATAATATCTTATCTTTCCACATTTTCTACATCTACATTTATAATACTTTATTCCTGTACTCTTCTTTAACTCTTCAATCGCTTTATCAAAATCAGCAATACGTTCTTCCATCATTTGCAGATATTCTGTGCCATCATCCAAGATTTGCAAACACCCAAACTTCATTCCAACTTTTACATCTATTTTTTCAACAGAGGTATCTAAAATAAAAATCACCCTTTCATAGTATTAAGAAGCAATAACAAATTCCCGTCTTTATAGACTGATAATCTGTTCTTTGCTTAGTTAATAATTCTTGTTGTATCATTTAAAATCTATCTGTAATATATCCTCCTCGTTTGCCCAAGCCGCATATATATTGGTGATATTAAACAATGATCCTTTATCTGCTTGCAACATCTCTCACCCAAAAATGATTATCCGCTTTTCCCTTGGCAAAAATGTAGTCTATCTTCTTATCATGTTTTTTTATTAATCGACTCAAAATCGCAACTTTATTTTTATATATTTCATTATCCATTGCTTCTGATAACCGCAATAAAATTACATTATTGCATTCCTTATTAATCCTCATCATCCTAATTAAAGAAATATATGCATAAAATCTAATATCACTATTTGGGTTTCTACTAAATTCCAATAATGACTGCAAAATATATTGTATATGATTTACCAATATATTGTATTTCTCTGCAACCTCAAAGCATCTGCATAACATATTTAAAACAATAATTATCTCAGCTGGTTCCTTTGTTGCAATTTCAGAAAATGTTTCTATCACGCTTAGTTCATCTTCCTTATTGTAAAATAAACTTAATAGTTTATTTGCAATCTGTAGCGTAGAATCTTTATAACCATTTGACAAAAAAATGTCATTTCCCCTTAGACATACATCTTCATTTTGAGCAAGCTTTTCATATGTTGCTTTTGCACATTTTGCGTTTGGATATATCATAAAAATTACAGTTATTAATCTTATTGCATTGAATTTACTTTCTGTTGTCTGTCTTTCTGCCAACAAAGTCTCAAATGCTGCTTCTAAAACCTTAGCTATTTCAGTTACACGAACTTTTTCTTTTCCCATAACAAGAATATTTTCTATAGTTCTATGCGGGCTCGATTCATATTTGCTATAGCATCCATTTTCCCCTTGTGTTTTATTTTCATTTTTTATATCATTTACTAATTTTTCTATATGAACATTAATCTCATCCAAATCATGTTCAAAAATATTTAGGCTATATTCATTATCATAAAAATCTTTATAATTAACTTTCACAAGTTCATCTAATTCTGTAACATCATCTCTCTGTAATCTAATATTCTGGATTGCAAATGGTAAGTTGCTACAATTTCTTTTAATATCTTCATTTTTTATGCATTCCTTTATCCAAGTTACATATTTATTAACATGAACAGAATCCATTTTATCTAAATGAACACGACTCAAACAGTAAAAAACATCATTATACCATCTTTTTAACCCTTTATCATAATAAAGAATTGCCATCTTAATAAAATCATTCTGCTCTATCCTATATTGATTTTTTTCTAAAGCTAATAAATAAGCTTTAGAAATCAAATCACACGCATACTGTTCATCCATCCAAATATTAATTTCTTTCTTAATTTCAGCATATGTATTACAAAATAGTTCATCACTAAAATACATTCCAAATGTACCCCAAAGCAAGCATAGTGCATTTATTCGTCTATATTTGATTGAGATTTTAGACACAGCATTCTTCCATTCAATAATGTCCTCTGCATTAATGTTATCACTGCACAATCCATATGCTTCTATAAATTTCGACAATTTATTTTTGTCTCCTGATAATAGTAATAATTTAATTATTGTCACTATAAATTTATGATTTCTGTACTGAAAACACAATCCCTGTAAATACATTATTATCTTTTCTTGAATTAGACTAATATGCGTTATTGAACCATATAATAGTGATGCAATATATATATCAACAATTTGGTCAAGTACATGACCAATGCCACCTAACTTTACAGAAAATGGAGAATCAACAAGATTCTCTAACATTTCTTTAATGACATTTTCATAATAATTTGATGCAAATCTATCTACAATTGGATTAAATACCGGTTCTTGACTTTCATTTAAAACATCTTGCCCTTTAATTGGATACTCAAATATATTATTTTCTTGATTACAAATTACATTCATATTTCGTAAATCAATAGCTATATCATTCACCAACCATTGCGGTATTTTTTTCGTATCCAACGCAATATCCAATGACTTAGCCAATAAGGAAATAGTATATTTTATATTGCCATGCCAATAAGCTTCGAATGCATCAATTCTTAACATTATAGTTTTTTGTAAGTTACCAGGCTCATGAATATCCTTAATATGTTTTTTTATACTATCAAAATCTATTTCGTCAATGACCTTATTGCCTAAAACAACACTAAGTAAATCGCTACAAAGTTTATCAAACATCTCTATTTTCCTTGAATATTCTGGTTCAACAGATATTTCACGACGCAATGTCCACTTTGTATAATCATAGTTTTTATATTCCTCTTTATTTAGTATGGCATGGATATCACCTATTGTCGTTTCAATAGAACTACCTTCATTTAAAGAACCACTTATCTCAACCGGCATATTACAATAATTTAAATAAGTGTTAATAATATCATTTATAACACTTTCATATGCAATCTCTGGCATATTTACAAATTTTGAGACAACTCTAAATTTTTCTCCACCATTCATTTTAATAATTTCTTTTTGAAGTTCTGTAGATTCTTTTTCATTTTCATCACAAAATAAAAATAAGCTTTTCTTCTTTAGTTCTCTACCCCTTTTTACCTCTTTTAATGTTCCTTCTCCAATACCATCCTTATTGTCAATTAAATATACAACAATATCTGATCTTTCAAGTTTTCTCATATATGAAGAAACAACATCTGTAGATGTTGCACCTTCATCCTCAAACATATAAACTTCACACATATTTGTTTCAGTAAGTAATAACTTTAAAGCCTCTCTTATACAGGCATATTTTTCTCCAATATTTGAACTGATAAAAACTTTAACTTTTTCTTTTACTCGTATAGCTTGCACCTGATTCCTCCAACCTCTCCGTTCTAATCTCCTCTAATTTTCCCCAACAAAAAAATTCACAAACGACCAATGCCCTTACGCATCATATCTTTTGTGAACTTCTAATTTCTTTTTATCATATTTACTTAGCTTTTTCATAACTTTTCTCTCCCCCCAAAATTCTATATAAATATTATGCATCTCCCTCCTCCAAATTGCAACCTTTTTTAATAAAAACCGTCAAAATCTTCCCTCTTATCAATCTGCTTCACGCCCCAATTCGACAATACTTTCTATGATTCCTATTTTATACTTATATCTCTATCCTTATCTAATTATTTTTCCATCACAAAAGAGCACAGAATCTCTTCCATGCTCTTATCTTACAACTTTCATCTATCTAATTATCTTCCGAATGAACTTCCTCTTCCTCAGAATCCTTATCCCCGAACTCTTTTTCCATCCCCGTCACGATTTCTTCCTCTTTCTCGTCCTCATCCGAACTCGAAACTGCCTCATCTTCCCCAGAATCTGCATTATCTTCAGATGCCACGGCATCCTCCAGCACATTTCCCTCTTCCCCTTCCTCCTTCTCCTCTTCTTCCGTTTCTTCCACTCCCCCATTCTTCCGGAACTTCTCCTGGAGCTGCTCTTTCTTGGCTGCCACGGCGTCCATGAGGGCAAGCTTCTTCTCTTCACGGTTCTCTAAGGCTTCCTGCTTCTTTGCGTCACGGAGTTTTTGCTGCTCTTCGCGCTGTGCGGCTTTCTTAAGTTCTTTTTCCTGGCGCTGTTCTTCTTTGATGCGAAGCCTCTCGGCTTTATCCTGCTCCTTCTGCTGCAGGCGGTTCTGGCGAAGCTCGTCTTTCGCCTGCTGCTTCTGGCTCTTCTTGACCTGCTTTTTGGCGGAACGCTCGATAGAACGGATCATGCTCTTGGCATCACCGACTCTGCGGCGGGCACTGCGGTATGGATCGTAGAGGAAATAGGATGCTGTGGTAAGTGCCAGCAGCACCAGTCCTATGATAAGGCAGATTGGAAGTAGAAAATCATAGAAGCCGTACTTTAATTCATAACCGATAAAGAGAACCAGCATCACCGGGAAAACTACTGCTGAGAAAATATCGCAGATGAGTCTCCAGAGAAAGAAGCACTGCTTCTGATGTACAAAAATGGCAGCCTGCACGCCGGTAAAGAACATCAGCATCAGACAGATTTGTGATGTGATTCCATGTAAAAAGCCTACAAAGACGCACAATGCCAGTGAAAAGAAAAACATGGCAAGGGCATAGCCTCTGCGGTATGCATATTTGTATTCCCGCATTCCCTCTCGCTTATCTGCACTCAGGTCATGGATTTCATATACCCGGTCATTGACCCGCTCCTTCATGTCCTCCCGGTATTTGCGGCCTTCTCTGGCATGTGCCATATTTTCATCCATGTCTTCGTCCAGTTCCTGCAACATTTTCTGTTCCATAAAAATCTGCTGCAGCAACTCATCTTCCCGCTCTCTGCGCTTTGTGATTTCATCCTGAATCCAGCTTGCCTTCTGCATCTGGAGACTCTCTTTCATCCATTGTTCCTTTTCCATATTTTCACCCATAGCTGCCTTCTCCGTTTCATACGCTTCCATTCTGTTCTATTTCTAATCAATCAAATCATTCTGAAATCTCGACAAATGCTCATAGGGAAGAATCAATCTTCCCCGGTATAAGCCGCAGCCGTCATTCATCAGGCTGTTGCTTACTGCTGTAAACATGTCGACATCCACACCGGAAAGCTCCAGTTCCTGCAAACGCCTGCACCGTTCATAAGCTTCATCAAAATAAATGCATTCTCCCTCCGGGATGGTATCCCGGCGTGCTCTGGATGCTTCCTGCTTTTTCTCATAATTAATATGATTGGCAGAACCGATTTCTGCAATATCGTCCATCTGCTTTGTGCGAAGCTGCATTTCCACATAACATCTCGCACTGTTATCATAAAAAGTAATATGTAAGGATTTGTAATCGTCCTCCTTTTCGCTGGTGATATAATCCCGGTAATATGGTTTTACAGCATCATCCAAAAGCAGGGAACTGCTTCTTAAGACACCGCCTGTCAGCTCTGCCGTAAATCCACGCTCCTCTAAAAACTGTGGCAGCACATTTGCAATCTGATAAAGGTGCTTTAATTCCTCTTCTTCGCGGTTCTCATGATTTTTCAAATGACACCGTGGCATGGAAATCACAATCCGGTATGCAATCAGATCACGGAAGCAGTTCAGCTTTTCTTTTAATTCTGCAATGTCCGGATAGCTTTTATGCTTTTTATAATAATCATAAATGTATTCTACAATATAGCCGTTGAATTTACCCTCCGCACGAATCAGTGACTTGATTCTTCCTTTAAAAGTAAAGGAAAGATAAGGATATTCCATTGCCATATATTTGTAGAACTCACGTATTTTCTGGGACTGCGCTGTCAGGAAATCATTGTGCTCTAACAGCTCCATAATCTGAATCAGGAAATTGCAGTGCACCAGATCCACTTCATTTTTTGATACTTTTGCGGATGCCCGGAGGTCCTGCGTATACTTTTTCAATATCCGGAACACCGTTGCTCCGGAGTATAAGTAATCATTTAATGTAACCATTTTTCCTCGCTAAAATATCTTTTTATTTCAAATACTCTGCCAGTTCATATACCCTGTTTCTTGTTAATTCTGCCGCCTTATCATTTTCCAATAATGGCTGCAGGCTTCCGCCCTCGGCATCTTTGCCGGCTTCCTCTACTGCACTGTCTTTTGTCTTAATCCAGTCACGCTCTTCCTGGGTAAGAGTCGTCATAGTGTCCTCATCCAAAGTCTCTTTTAAACGGCTCCAGATAGAATTCAGCTCATTATCCCACAACTGATACAACTGCAGAGACAGGGTATTCATTTCCTGCTGTGTCAGTTCTCCACTGGAAAGGTCTTCCTGCATGGCTGCTGCTTTCTCCTCGATTTTCTGCAATTCACTCTCTATGGATACATCGGAAGTTGTGGTTTTATCATTTACCGTAACCTCATCTCCACTCGGTCCTAAAAAGGTATCAAAGGTCAGCGTATTAAAAATTGCATAGAATGGAAGCGTCGTATCCTCATCGGTAAGACCAATGGATGCCCAGTCCAGGAATCTTTCCGGCAATTCATCTAACGGTGCACCTGGCAGATAAATATATAAATCATAAACCTCTTCCAAACCAGCCGGTCCCGTGTAAATATATTTCACGCCGCCTTTAATTTCCGTGTCGCCTTCTGTTTCCTTCGTTGCAATATTCTCCAACTGCATCTCATAGGTATAATCATTTATCTTTTCCGGCTGGGTGAATTTTCCATAGAAATCACAATAGTAAAGGGTTCCATTTGGATATCCATCCCCGCTATCTCCCGCATCTGCATCATGATAATTTCCCACAAAAGAGCCATCCTCGGATAAAATCAATGTAGAATCCCATGCACCGGCTCCGCTGGTAAACATAAAGCTTTCTCCTGCAAGCTGTGCAAAAATGTCATCTTCATCCACATTTTCCGTTTCTGTCTCCTCTGTCACCTCTTCTGAGTTTTCCGTTTCTTCCGTCTCAGTCTCAGCCTCTGTTTCTGTGGTCTTTTTCTCCGGCTCCACGACTCTTCTTCCACAAGCCGCAAACGTTGACATTCCCAACGCTGCACTTAATATCATTGCTAAAAACTTTTTCCCTTTCATAAACGAATCCTCCTGATGTTCCTTTTCATTTCTCGCCCCTTTTTTATCTTTCTATGATTCTAAATCAAAGACATCCTGGTTTCTTCCCCGCTCCTTTGCCGTATAGAGTTTCTCATCCGCTAAGCGGTATAATACCGTAACAGCAATTCCTTCTGTATAATGCTGTACTCCGCTGCTGAAAGAGCATTCGATATTCTTTTCATGCTTTGTAAATTCTTTATATTCCCGTCTTATATGCTCTAACATTTTACCGATTTCATCCGTGTTCATGCCCTTTAAAACCAGCATAAATTCTTCTCCGCCAAAGCGTACTGCAATCCCTTTATTCTTTACATGCTTTGTTAAAAGTCTTGCAAATTCCACCAGAACAATGTCTCCAAACCCATGTCCGTAAGTGTCATTCACATGTTTAAAGAAGTCAAGGTCAATCAGTACCGCATCAAATTCTTCCTTCTCATCCAGAATAAGTTCTCCCAGATACTGATTTAAATAACGACGATTATAGAGTCCGGTCAGTGCATCTTTATCTGCGGCATCTTTCAACTGTTCATTCAACTTCTTTACTTCTTCTTCCTGCCTCTGTCTCTGCATCTGAAGCAGGATAGAAATCAAAAAGACACAAAGTAAAACGATAAGCAGGGAACAAAGTGTGCTCTGCAGCACGACTTCTTTTGACAATTTTTCACTTTCCAGCGGTCTCATATAGGCTAAAATAACTGCTGCCACATCAGCTACAATTACTATGCCGGCAAACCGGATTGCATTTCCGGTTGGAATAAAAATCGCAATTGCTACCATCGCAAGTACCATGTATACAATCGTTCCCGTCTGATATATATAATACAGTGCCGGAAATTCCACAAGGCTTAATACTGCTATCATCAAATAAGACGCATAACGTATCTGACCTTTTTTAATTCCAATGAAACTTCCTGCGGCCATAAGTAACATACAGATTCCACAGAAAATCGTTGTTCCGTTCCATCCGAAAATCAATGCATTTCCAATAAATCCTGCCAGATTTCCGATACAGCTTCCCATTGCCAGCACATAAAACTGTCTGCGGTTCACATCAATTGAAGTATCAAATAAAAAATTCATCTTACCTCTCCCATTTTATGAAAATAAAATTTTCAATTTATCCAGTGTATTTGCACATATCGTAAGTTTCTTTTTTAATTCATCATCCGGCTGTGTCTGATCCGGAACCATTGCCACCTGACAGCCTGCCTGACAAGCACTCATAACCCCATTGGGCGAATCCTCCACCGCAAGGCATTCTTCCGGAGTAAGTCCAAGTTGTGCACATGCAAAAGTATAGATATCCGGTGCCGGCTTTCCGTGTTCTACCATGGTTGCACTGATGATTTCATCAAAGTACGGATATAGTCCTATCTGCTTTAAATATCTTTCTGTCCGTTCCATGTCGGTTGCCGTTGCAACTGCCCGCCGGATTTTCTTTTCTTTTAAAAAATTCAATAACTCAATAGCTCCTCTTTTTATCTCAATACCGTTCTTTGCAAGATATTCCTCCATCAATTCCTTCCGGTAAGCCCGGATAGCCGGATAGTCAAGATTCTCATCTGCAAACATTTCCTTTAAATGCGCCGGTGCAAAGGGTTGTCCTAAGGAACGCATGGACAATGCCTGCTCATCACTCATTTCATAGCCAAAATGCGCCATTGCCTTAGGCCAGCAGATTCTATAGTATTTCTCTGTATCAATGAGTGTTCCGTCCATATCAAATAAAACAGCTTTTATCATATTACATTTTCTTCCTGCCTTTTTCATTGACTAATTTGCCATACCCACTACCACAGTTACCGAAAAAAGATTTTCCTCCTGTTTCAGGAAAACATCCCCGTTCATTTTATGCATCAGCTTTCTGCATATATAAAGCCCCAGTCCGCTTCCTTCCTGGCTTCCTGCATTGGAGCCACGATAGAAGCTGTCAAAAAGATACGGAAGTTCTTCTGCCGGAAGAACTTCTCCTGTATTTTCCACGGTAATCAGCACACAGTCTTCTTCTCTCGAAATTGATATACCAATTTTTTTGCCACTACCATATTTTATAGCATTTTCTATGATATTCTGCAATACTTCCAGCAAACGTTCTGTATCTGCTTTCACCAGAAAATTCTGATACTCCCCCATGTTAAACCCTATATGAAGCTGTGAAAGTTTATCTTTATAGTATCTTCTCAATGTCTCTAAAACTTCTGAAAGATACACTTCCTGCACATCTACTTTTAATTCCAGAAAATCATCCTTGGATAATTCATTCATCGTCGTAAGATAGTCCTCTATCTCCACTGTTTTCTGATAAATATTCCCGGCTGCCTGCTGCCTCTTTTCTGCATCCTGATAAAGTCCCTTTTCCAAAGCCTGTGCATTCAGCTTAATGACAGAAAGTGGTGTCTTAATATCATGGGTTAATGTTAAAAGCTTCATCTTCTGCTCCCGGTGAAACTTTAATTCCCGTCTCCGCCGCTCCTCTAATTTTTCTCTTAGGAGATTCATCCCCCAGATAAATTTTCCGAAATATTTTGTCTTCTGCTCCTGCAGCGGCACCGAAAGATTTCCTTTGGATAATTCCAATGGTACTTTTTCCAATGCATGAAACGGTTTTATGATGCACCATCTGATATAAAGTAAAACGCAAAGAAGCAGTCCGCCTGCCGAAAAAAGAATTCCATTGATAAGAACTCTCTCCTGCCTGCGCACTGTTTTATCCTCTTCTTCATATTCAATTCGATAAACTGTTCCATTAATCTGCCGGATACAGACCGGATATTTTCCCACCCGGTTAACATCGGCTTCTCCCTTGCATACGGTTACGGAGCGGATATCCTGATATGCATCACAATTGATAGCAGCAGTATTACCTTTTTCACGAAGTTCTTCCGTTACCCGTTCGATTTCCACGCGGTAAAGCCTCTCTGCTTCATTTTTCTGTAAATGATTCCAATATATGTTAACACCAAGAATTCCTGCCAGAAGAAAAATCAGGACACCTGCTATCAGACGGTTAAAAGATTTCATTGAAATTTATACCCCACACCCCAGACCGTTAAGATATGCTCCGGCTTTCCCGGGTTCCTCTCTAATTTGCTGCGCAGCCACTTAATATGTACGGTAAGTGTCTGCATTTCCGATTCAGAATCTGCTCCCCAGATTTCCCGGAACAAAAATTCCTTCGATAAGACTTTTCCCCGATTCTCCATAAGAAGCCGCAACAGTTCATATTCCTTTACTGTTACATCAATTTTCTGTTCCCGGTAATAGACACTCTGTCCTTCCCGATCCAGACAGATGTCTCCGTTTTCCATGCGGTCTTTGGCATAACGCCGCTTAAAGATTCCATCGATTTTTGCCAGAAGAATGTCTATATCATAGGGCTTTTCGATATAGTCATCTGCCCCTGCCATCAGTCCGTCCAGCTTATCTTCCTTGGAATTCTTTGCACTGGCAATCAGAACCGGCGTATTGCTCTCTTTTCGGATATGATTCAATACTTCCAGACCCTCCACTCCCGGCAGCATCAAATCCAAAATAAGCAGTCTGGCACCATACCTTTCGTAAAGTGCCAGTGCTTTCTTTCCATCAGAGGCTATGCTGACCACATAGCCTTTTGCCCGCAGGAAATCACCCAATACCGTTGCAATATCTTTATCATCTTCCACAATCAGGATATCTGTTTCTGTCATTTTTCTACCATCCCAGTTCTAAAAGCCAGTTATTCAAAGCTCTTTCCCGCTCTCTGATATCTGCTTCCGGTGTAAATTTACCTAAATTATATTCTCCACGGATATTTCCGTCAACAATATAGAGTACCCTGCTGCACTTTGCTGCCACCTTCGCATCATGGGTAACCATCATAATTGTAGTTCCCTCACCATTCAGCTTCACCAGTTCTTCCATTACTTCATTGGAGGAAGTGCGGTTCAAGGCTCCTGTCGGCTCATCTGCAAAAATAATCTTCGGGTCATTGACCATGCTTCTTGCAATGCATGCCCGCTGCAACTGTCCACCGGATACTTCATTGATATCATGGTCTGCAGTATCTGCAATATTTAATTTCCGCATCAGGGAAAGTCCCTTTTCTACTTTTTCCCTGCGGTTTGTCTTAGACTTCTTACTTTGCACTGCCGGCAAAATGATATTATCTAAAATCGTAAGATTTTTCAGCATATACATCTGCTGGAAGATAAATCCCATATCATTTAACCGGACGCCTGCCAACTTTTTTCCACTCAGTTCGGTAAGACTAACGCCATCAAAATTGACGGTTCCGCTGGTGGCATGATCCATTCCAGATACGGTATACAAAAGTGTGGATTTGCCGGAACCGGATGGTCCCATGACTGCTACCATCTCGCCTTCTTCAATGGAAAAGTTGACATTTTTTAATACGTTATTCTGTCTTTTATCTGTGATATATGTTTTACAAAGGTCTGTTACTTCTAATATATTTGCCATTTTTACCCCTTCTTTCTATTCAATGCCCACGCTGTCACTGCTGCTGATTTTTCTGGTATAACATGCTGTCAGAAATACTGCTGCAAGTGTTGTAAGGAAAATAATTCCCGGATACATTCCATATATTTTCCATGCATTCACATAGAATTTAACATCCGATGCGCCCATCATGCCATAAATCGGACTGCACCAGAGTGACGTAACCGGTTTTGCCAGTATTGCTGCCAGAAGCTCTACGATAAGTGCTACGATTCCAAAACGTTTTACCTGCCAGGAAATCACTGCCCCATCGGTAAATCCCATTGCCTTAAGCAAAGCTATCTGGCTTTTCTCATCTGCAATAAAGGAACGCTCCATCAGCACCGTAACTAAAATAACTACAATCATGGTAATGGCAAGCAAAAGATACTGCACAGCTTCCATGGTATCTACTACACCAACCATTTCCGCACAATACTCTGCTGCACTTCTGACCTCTTCGTTATTCCAAAGCTTCTTTATCTTTTCGATTCTGGAATGGATAACTTCATCCGAAGGATGGTCTGTAAAATCCACCTGATAATCCATACTGTTTGCTATGCTGTTAAAATCAGTCGGTGCATCCTCATGCAGCCGGACAACCTCACCCACATTATTCATGGTCTGATAATAGGCGGTTACCATGCAGTCCTGCTTATTTCCGTCAAAATCAAAAGTCATCACATCACCGATTTTTGCTCCGGTCAAATCAGATATCTGTTTTGTAATGGCGATTTCATTTCCATTCTGTGGAATCGTTCCCTGAGTGTACGCATAATCTGCTGCTTTTGTATTAACTCCCTGCTGACAGGTCAGATTAAATTCTTTTCCGTCAAATGTCACCTGATAGTTATACTGTATCTCAACAGACATTTCCGATGGCATGCCTTCTTCCGTAAGTTCTTCTGCCAGGTCATCTAATTCTTTTGCCAAATCAGCCCGGGTCTTTCCTGCCATATTCTCCATTGTCTGTGATACATCTAATACGTAGACATCACTTTCTTTTCCAAATGTTGTAATCAGATTCTTACTTTTCATGGTATCTGTTGTAATAACCACTCCCAGCATAAAAACGGAACAGAGGAAAAAAGACAATATAATCGTAAGGAACCGTCTTGGACTGCTTAAAATATCATTGACTGCCAGATACCAGGTACTGTTAAAACGGCTTTTTCCCAGCCGGTAAATGGATTTCTTTTTAAAGCGTTCTCCGGACTGACCGTTTCGAATAGCATCCACCGGTGTCAGCTTCTTTACTTTTCCGGTACACCGGTATGCAAACCAGATAGTAACTGCAATAACAATGACTGCTCCTATGAAATTTACCGTAATGGCATGACTGTTTCCCAACATCATATTTTCTGTCACAGACTGCAGCAGCATATTGCCAAATGGGATGCTTGCCAGGAATCCAATTGCTGCTCCCACAACAGCCAGCATCAGATATTTTACAAGATAAAGGCTTCGTATCTTAAAGTCCGTAATTCCGATGGCTTTCATGACACCGATTTCCCGGTATTCTTCTGTCACCGTAAAAGTAATCGTAAATTTCAACACTGCAAAGGATACAATCATCAGGCATACACTTAAAACCAGTACCACAAATGCCACAATCATATCCATGACATAACACAATTTAAAAATGTCCCGTCCCCGGTTGAATCGGATGTCGGATGCATTGCTTAATAAAGAAGCTATTTCCGATGGATTGTCTGTGTCAATATAAATGATCTCGCCCCGGTATTCTGCAAGACTTTCATCCGATGCAAATTTCTGATAATCCGCTTCATTTAAAATAAATCTTTTATTTCCCATAAATTCAGAACCCAGCAGCGCATCTTTTGCTTTTCCGGCAATCGTAAGCTCCACACTGTTTTTGCCATGAGTAATCGTAAGTTTATCTCCCTCTTTTAAATCATTTGCATCCAAGAAATTTCCTGTGACATAGACCTCACCCTCAGGCACTTTTGTAAGCTCCTTATTATCCTTTGTGAAAAAATGTATCTCACTTTCGGAAATGGATTCTATGATCATTGCCTTGTTTGCCATATCAAGTTCTTTTCCCTCTGCCTTGATATTCCCCTTGGCTGCATACATAATATGATCCATGCGGTAGTCTTTTACATACTGACAGGTATCCAAAAGCTCCGGCACACCGCCATCCCCCTGCTGGGTCAGTACTACATAATCTCCAATGTCTGCCTGATTAAGATAATAATCGGTTCCATTTACTACCGTCAGTACATTGTTCAGCCCGCTTGCCACAAACATGGCAGCTAAAATAATAAACAGCAAAATTACAATATTAATTGTTTTCTTTCGCTTTAAGTCTTTGCGTAAGATATCCCAAAACATCTTCTGCTCCTTTCTATCCTCTTAGTATACCTCAACTACGCGAAACGCGCTTTGCAAGTTTCACGCCGCAGTGCGCATCCTCGCGGAGCGTTTTTTACTTTGCAGGCAATTTCCTGTAAAGAAAAAAAGAACCGGCAAAGTTTTATTTCCTTTGCTGGTTCTACTATAACGAATCAATTATTAAAGAATCCTTAAATCTGAAAATTCTTATTTCATGCTTTCTTTTAAAATAAATGCCATCAGAAGTGCATCCGGTCCGATATGGGTTCCGATTGCCATTCCAACTTCATGTAAGCTGCTTTCTGTCAGGGAAAATGCTTCCATGGTTTCTTTCCGGAATTCCTCTCCCATTTCCGGGTTATTGCTGTGAGCAAATTCTACCGGCATGCAGTTATCCACTTCTCCTTTTTTCAAAAATGCCTGCATTCCGCTTTTGGCTGCTTTCATGCCGCGGGCTTTGGAATATCCTTCAATCTCTCCATTCCGGAGCAGCAGTACCGGCTTGATTCCCATTACATTTCCCACTGCTGCAACTACCGGAGAAATACGTCCGCCCTTTTTCAAATATAATAATGTGGACGGAACACCGGTAAGATAGGTGCGGTTCTTTACTTCTTCCAAGATTCCTGCAATCTCTTCTGCACTTTTGCCTTCTTCTTTTAACTTCACGGCATACTCCACCAGAAGCCGCAGGGATAAGGATGCCTGCAGGGAATCCACGATATATATATTTTCATATCCGCACATTTCCTTCGCCAGCACCGCTCCGTTATAAGTTCCTGAAAGTTTTGAGGAAATGAGTATCACCAGCACTTCTTCGCCTGCTTCTTCTGCCGCTTCATACTTTTCTAAAAATGCTGCCGGTGATGGCTGGCTGGATACTGGAAGTTGTTCCTCGCTGCGCAGTTTCTCATAAAATGCTTTGAAATTCTCTTCTGTATTCCGGTCAAATATAACATCTTCAAAGTTTGCGGAAATCGGCACCAGATCCACGCCCATTGCCTTTGCTTCGGTTTCTAATATATCAGATCCTGTATCTGTAATTATCTTCATTTTCGTCTCCATCTCTTGACTGTTGTCTGTATCTATGCCACACTATATGTGAGATAATTTATATCACATTGTTGTGGCTGCATAAGTAGCATTGTAGCATAGTTTTCCCTTTTTTCAACGGTTTGATGTGAGACATTTTATATCATTTTGTATCATGATACGGATGTGTGCCGGTGAGTGGGACAGTTATTTTATTTTTGTTATTACGATTTGTATTTGATACATACATTGCTTCTAACGCCAAAGAGTTGTTTTTCTTGCACCGTATTTTTCTTTTGCCGATAAAGCCTGTCTTTCCAATGTTTGACAGTATGCCGGACTCTGTTCGCCTGAATGCGGATACGATATATGCAGTCTGTTAGAGACGCTTAGAATTCCGGCAGCAACCGGCAACGCTGGCACAGGGATGTGCCAGCGAGGCACATCTTAAGCATGGATGCGAATATGTGCCGGTTGCCGGAAGATACGGAAACTTTAACGGAATTCTTAGCGTCTCTTTCAGACGGAATGTGGTATCCGCAACAGACGGACAGAGCCGGCATCCGGTCAAAGCAACGGAAAGGACAGCCTGACAGCAAGAAAAATACAGTGCTAAGAAAAATAACGCTCTTTGGCGTAATGAACCAATGCACATATCAAATGCAAATCATAAGAAACGAATATCATATTCTGTCCCACCCCACCGGCACCACATCCATAGCACATACGAACAGGAGCATTCAAATGAAAGAAACAGACAAACGATACGAAGCGAACCGCCAGGTAAAATTAAAGATTGCCCGTGCCCTGACCAAACTCATGGACACCAAAGCATTTTCCGATATATCCGTAACCGATATTATTACCACTGCCGGAGTAGCAAGAGCTTCCTATTACCGGAATTTTCATTCCAAGGAAGAAGTGTTGATTAAAATTACGGACGATATTATGGAAGAATACCGGAAAAGGGCAGAAAAGCTTGAAAATGACTTTTTCAGCTATGAGGCAATTTTACTGATTTTCCGGTATTTTAAGACTTACAAGAAATTTATTTTAAGTGTATATAAGGCAGGTCTTGCATACATTTACTTAGACCTTTTTGATCAGGAATTAGAAAATCATATGGGTGACATGCCTTATAATGATATTCACCGGTATAAAGTCTACTTCTATTCCGGTGCGCTCTATAATGTTTTCTTAAAATGGCTGCAAAACGGAATGAAAGAACATCCTTCCGCTATGGCTTCCATGGTGACGGAAATGTTAGAACAGGGAGCCTATCCGCTAGCTTAACTGCCAGCGGACATGGCTTCCTTCTTCATCTTTTGTAATAAGAAGCTGGTCTTCCATTTCCTGCTTTAATTCTGTTACATGGGAAATGATTCCAATGAGCTTCGAGCCGCCTGCCATCTCTTTTAATACCCGGACTGCCTGCTCTCTTGCATGCTCATCCAGGGAACCAAAGCCTTCATCAATAAACATCATATCAAGATGTATGGCAGCAGAATTTTCCTGAATCTCATCTGCCATGCCCAGTGCCATGGATAACGCCGCCATAAAGGATTCTCCTCCGGAAAGCGTACGGACTTCCCGCTCTTTTCCGGTTACATTGGAATATACCATAAGGTCAAGTCCCCTGTTCTTTCCGATTGCAGCCTTCTTCTCATCAAACATTCTAAGTTCAAACTGTCCTGCTGACATTTCTTCAAAACGGCGGTTTGCTGCATAAAGAATCCTCTCCAGATAATAGCGTTGCACAAAGGTTTCCAAATCCATACGGCTGCCGGACACATTTCCTGAAATGACAGTATAAAGCCGTGTTATGCGGTTGTGCTGCTCTAATACCTGCTGCCGCCCGCTCCATATTTCCTCTACCGCTTCTAAGATTTCCGTATCCTTCTGATTGGAAATCTCCCACTCATTGACTTCCCTGCCGGTAAATTTACTCTGCTCCTCTGCTGCCTTAAGTTCCTCTGAAAGCTTTTCTACATCCGGTTTTTCTTTCTCTCCTACAGTTTCTTTCGCTATCTCATAGCGGCTCTGATACATCGTCTTCTGATTCTGATAATCCTCCCTTTTCTGCCGCATCTCTTCCATGGCATCTATCGAATACTGTTCCACCAGAGTCTGCCATTCCAGTTTGGAAATATCTTTTTCTTCTATATATAAATCATATTTTTGCTGCTTGGCTTCTGCTTCTTTTTTACGTTCCGGAAGTTCTCTTTCACAACGGACAATGCCAGTCTGTGTACCGGTTTTCTCTTCCTCTAAGCGGCTCTTTTCTTTATCAGCCTTTGCATATGCACTTTCTGCAAAAGCCTTCTTCTGCTGTGCTTCTGCCAAGACTTCATCCGCTTCTTTTTCGGATGTATAGTCAAGGGTGCGGTTCCGCTCTGTGTAAGCTGCCTGACAACGGTCGAACTGCTCTTTTGCCAAAAGCTTCTTTTCTGCTGCTTCTGTCTCTTCTTTTTGAAGTGCAATCTTTTTTGCTTCTGCTTCTTCTAATTTATGAGACAATTCCTTCTTCTTTTTTATCTCCTGAGAAAGTGTTTTCTCTTCTTCTGTAAGCTCTTTCTTTCGTATGACAAGCCACGGTTCTATTTCTTCATCGGCTGCCGGGTGTGCTTCCTTTCCAAAGGCTTCTATTTTCTTCCGGCACTTTTCCTTTCTTTCTGCCAGCTCTTTCTCCCGGTTCTCTCTTCTTACGTGGCATGCACCAGCTTCCGTAGATGCCGCTTCCTGCTTCTGCTGTAACTTTGCAACCGTTTCTTCTAAAGCTTCTAACATTTCCCGGCTTAATTCTTCCTGCATTTCTACCGCAATGCATGGCTTAGGATGTTCCATGGAACCGCAGACCGGGCATGGCTCACCCTCTTTTAATTCCTTTGCCAAAATGCCTGCCTGCGCATCGAAAAACCGCTTACGATATGCTTCGTATTCCTGCTGCTTTGCCTGATACTGTCCGGATGCTTCCCGATAAATCTCCTTTGCATGTTCCTCCTGCTTCTTTTCTTTACCAAGAAGCTGCTTTGATTCTGTAATCTCTGCTACGGCATCTTCGATTTCTGCAAGAGCACTTTTCTTTCCGGTAATCTGTAACTGCCTTACTTCCATTCCTTCGAAGGCTTCTGCTTCTTTCTTCCACTGTGCGATATTCTGCTCTAAGACAGTGCTTTTTTCTTTTGTCTCTTTTTCCGTCTCTTCCGCCTGCTGCAAAGCATTTTTACTCTGCTCTACTTCCTGTGCAGCCTTTCTTATTTCTTTCAATGCCGCTTTCGTGCGATTTACTTTTTCTTCTATAATACTGTAATTCTTCTGCTGTGTTTCCTTTTCTGCCTCTGCTAAGGTTCTTTCCTTTTCTGCCTCTTTTAAAGCTTTCTTTATCTCCGGCAGCTTTTCTTCTAATTTCTGCTGTTCTGCCTTTAAATCCTCCAGCCTTTTTACCGCTTCTTCATACTGCTGATAGAGCTGCTTTGCATCATAGGCAAGCTTTATCATCTGCTCTAACCGGGCAGTCTCTTTTATCTCCTCTTCCGCTTCAAAAAGGCGTGCTAACTCCCGCTGTGCTTCTTCCATCTGGGTAAAGGATTTTTGCAGATTTTCCGCTTCCTGCAACGCACTCCTGCAATGCTCCCGCAGTTTTTCCGCTTCTTTTGCTTCCTTCTTTTTCTGCTTTCCCTCTTCCTTAAGATACTGGCACAATTGCTGCATCAATTCTAAAAAGCGTTCCATCTCCGGTGCTTTTGCATCCGCCTGCTGCATCTTCTTTTTCAATGCCAACAGGGCTTCGGCTTCTTCAAAGGCTTCCGGTATGTCCACATTCTCAGCTTTGGCATGAAACTTCGTACGGATTGTGGCAATCTCTGCATCTAATTTTCTTTTCCGGTCTCCTAATTCATTGGCAATCTTTTCATATTTTTCTGTGTGGAATAATTTTCGGAAAATCACTTTTTTCTCATCGGATTTTGCCCGGAGCAGTTCCATAAATTCTCCCTGGGCAATCATTGCCACCTGCATAAACTGCCCCTTGGTCAGTCCGATAATATCAATGATTTTCTGATTCGTTTCCTTCTGCGAATAAACGGATTCATCCGGCATGATTAAGGTAACAGATTCGCTTTCTTCTTTTTCCCCGCTTCCCCGCTTCAATGGGCGGACATGTCTTGGCACACGGCGCACTGTATAGACGCCGCTTTCTTCTGTTCCTTCACAGAATTTCAATTCCACATAAGGCTCTGCGCCCGCTGTGGCAAACTGGCTCTGCAGCTCTGTTCCACTTTTTTTATTGGCGGTAGAACTGGCTTCTCCATATAACGCAAAGGCTATGGCATCAAAAATAGTGGACTTGCCGGAGCCGGTATCTCCGGTAATCAGAAATAAATTCTGGGATGGTTTTCGAAAATCAATTTTCGTCCGGTCTCCATAGGACCCAAATGCCTGCATTTCCAAGGTTAATGGTCTCATAACTCACTCTCCTCTTCTACTTTATTGATGACTTCCTTAAGAATTTCTCTCTCTTCCTCGTTCATCTCTCCGATAAACTCACAGCATAGCGAAAATGCATCAAGCTCTGCCTCATGCCGGAATTTTTCCATTTCATAATTGGCTTTGTGCAGCGTTTCTCTTCGGATTTCCAGCAAATGGGGAAATGCATGACGCAGCCGGTCCTGCATATCAAAGACATTGACATCCACCTTATCGGTAAGAATCACAGTTACAAAATTATCGGATGGCTGCTTTAATACTTCTTCTAATTCTCCTTCCACAATACGCACCTGACGCAGTGGTTTTAACGGAATTACTCTGGTGGAAAGCCTGCCCTTTTCTTCCAATTCCACCATAATAATGCCTTTCTGCTGTCCCGCTTCACTGACGGAGCAGGCAAGAGGTGTTCCACAGTAACGATAACGCTCTTTTCCCACGGTCATAGGCTTATGAATGTGTCCCAATGCCGCATAGTCAAACCGCTCCAACACATCCGCAGACACTTCATCAATATTTCCCACGGTGCGGATTTCGGAATCCATACGCTCAATATCCTCCGCAGCTTTTCCTGCCGGCAGATAGAACTGGTGGCTCACCAGCACATTCCGCTCTGCTTCATTTACATTTTCTCTTTCCAGAAGCTTATGCAAAGTTGCATCATAGGAAAGGTTGTTATCATTTTCATCCGTTCCCACAATCTGCTTTACCATAGACGGCTTCACAAATGGCAGAAGATAAAAATTCACTTTTCCATACTTATCCGTCAATGTCACTTTCTCAATGTATTCCTCTTTCGTCTCAGGCGGCTTTCCTATCATATATAGATGCTGTCTTGATAAAATGCTTCGGAAACAGTTCACTCTTGGTGCGCTGTCATGGTTTCCGCTAACCATCATAATGACAGCCTCCGGCACCATCTCCGTCAGTTCATTGATAAAATGATCGAATACCTCCACTGCCTCTGCCGCCGGCACTGCTTTATCATAAATATCTCCTGCAATCAAAATGACATCCGGTTTTTCTTCTCCGGCCCGCTCTGCAATCTGATGCAGGATATATTCCTGGTCTTCCCTTAAATCATGATTCATTAATTTCAATCCGATGTGAAGGTCGGATAAGTGAAATATCTTCATAGCCCATGTGCTCCTTTTCTATACAAGATTATCCTACAAAGTAAGATTATATTTTTGTCCAGTTCTCTTGGTGCAAAATATATCAGAAGCATCTGCTACCGATATATTCTGTTCCAATAGAGATAGCCAAATCCAACTCTTACTTTGTATTATAGCTTGTCTTGGGTTCTGCCGCAACGGACTTCTGCAGAATTATATGGCATCATTTTTAAGCAGAAGGCTGATTTTTTAGTGGGAAATTCTTTCAACTTTCTTCACTTTACAAAAATTTCGCAGTTTTTTTATTGATTTTATGACTTATTTATGTATAATAATTATGATGAAGTAACTAGGATTTATAGTTTCTCAGTCAAGATATCATAAAAACCTGCTTTTTGCGGGCGATTATCATATTACTATATTTAAAGGAAAGAGGTAAAAAACAAAATGGCAGAAATCAATTTAAGCAAGTATGGCATTACTGGAACAACAGAAATTGTCTACAACCCATCCTACGAAACATTATTCGCAGAAGAGACCAAGCCAGAACTGGAAGGCTATGAAAAAGGTCAGGAAAGTGAACTTGGCGCAGTCAATGTTATGACTGGTATCTATACAGGTCGTTCCCCTAAAGACAAATTCATCGTTATGGACGAGAACTCCAAAGACACTGTATGGTGGACATCTGATGAATACAAGAACGACAACCATCCAGCATCTGAGGAAGCATGGAGTGCTGTAAAAGACATCGCTATCAAAGAACTTTCTAACAAAAAACTTTATGTAGTAGATGCTTTCTGTGGTGCTAACAAAGATACACGTATGGCTATCCGTTTCATCGTAGAAGTAGCTTGGCAGGCACATTTCGTAACAAATATGTTCATCCAGCCTACTGAAGAAGAATTAAAGAACTTTGAGCCGGACTTCATCGTTTACAATGCTTCTAAAGCAAAAGTTGAAAACTACAAAGAATTAGGATTAAACTCTGAGACAGCAGTAATGTTCAACATTACAAGCCGTGAACAGGTTATCGTTAATACATGGTACGGCGGAGAAATGAAAAAAGGTATGTTCTCTATGATGAACTACT
>OIYY01000636.1_pt1 | contig 23418 bp, 24 predicted proteins | sample 1588341 | NCBI WGS metagenome assembly OIYY01 (sample SAMN03283287) | human gut metagenome | biome: human-associated habitat; material: feces | host: Homo sapiens | place: Peru | collected 2012 | reverse complement strand
AATTTTCAAAGATTAATCGCTTATGAGAAAATTTATTCAAACACGGAATTTCTTTGGACGATGTAGGGGTCGGCGTCCCCGACGAAGCGCTATGTGATAAAAACAAAAAACGGCAGGTAAAACCCACCGTTTAGAAAGACCGAATATCTTATTTGATAACAGTTGCGATTGTGTTAGGTGCCATACCGGCTGCATTTGCTTCATCTGTATCAATGTGCATTGCAAGTGCATAAGAATCTGAAACTCTTACTACAACATCGCCGAAAGTAAGGTTTCTGCCGTTTGATGTAGGAATTTCAACCGATACGATTTGACCGTTTTCAAGACCCATCTTTTCAGCGTCGGCAGTAGTTGCGTGAATATGTCTTTTAGCGGCAATAACGCCTTTTTCAATTTCGATTTCGCCTGCAGGACCGACAAGCTTGCAACTGCCTGAACCTTCAAGGTCACCACTCTCTCTTACAGGAGCGGTAACGCCGATTGAACGAGCGTCTGTGAGTGAAAGCTCAACTTGAGTTTCTTTTCTGCAAGGACCGAGAATAGAAACAGCAGGAAATTCGCTCTTAGCGCCTACTACTCTAACTCTTTCGTTACTTGCAAATTGACCCGGCTGTGAAAGTTCCTTTTTAACTGTAAGCTCATAGCCTTTGCCGAAAAGTGTTTCCAAATCTTCCTTTGAAAGGTGAACATGTCTTGCTGAAATTTCAACTAAAACTTTGTTTTCCATATGTAAATCTCCTTAAATCATACACGCACCGACAGGTGCATTTTTATCATATATATTTTATACCTATTTTCGTTGTATTTCAACCATAAATTTGATATAATAGCCGTGGTGATGAAAAATGACATTAGACGAACTTGAAATTAAATGTAAAAATTGCACAAAATGTGACTTGTGCGAGGGCAGAACAAACCTTGTTTTCGGCGTGGGCAAAAAAGATGCCGACATTATGCTTATCGGTGAAGGACCGGGCGAAAACGAGGACTTGCAGGGTCAGCCGTTTGTTGGCAGGTCGGGTCAGCTTCTTGATAAATTCCTTGCAAGCGTTGACCTTTCCAGGGATAAAAATGTTTATATCGCAAATATGGTTAAGTGCCGTCCGCCTAAAAATCGTGACCCAAAGCCGGAGGAACAGGATATGTGCATCAACTGGCTTAGGGAACAGTTCAAAATTATTAAGCCTAAAATCATTGTTTGCGTAGGCAGAATTTCGGCTCAGAGGCTAATTGACAAAAACTTTAAAGTTACTCAGCAGCACGGTCAGTTTATTGATAAAAACGGTACGCTCTTTATGGGCACATACCACCCTGCCGCAATCTTGCGCAACCCGAATAATAAAGAACTTGCTTTCGCCGATTGGCTGGCGCTCAGGGATAAGATTAACGAACTCGGTATAGAAATATAAAATTGATGTCTGTTATAATCAAAAGCGGAAAGTAAGTGATATTTATGTCTGATTGGAATTCTAATCAATATATGAAATTTGCAAAAGAGAGAACGCAACCGTCAAAGGACCTTATTGCAAGGCTTTGCGACATTAAACCCGGTCGCATACTTGACCTCGGTTGCGGACCGGGAAACAGCACGCAGGCGCTTAGAAACAGATTCAACAACGCTGAAATCATCGGTGTTGACGCATCGGAAAATATGCTTGAAAAAGCGAGAAATGAGCACCCTGACCTTAAATTTGAAAAATGCTTTTTGCCGCAAGGGCTCAAAAACATTGACGGCAAGTTTGATTTGATTTTTTCAAACGCCTGTATTCATTGGATACCGGAGCAAAGAGAACTTTTAACCGCTTGCAAAAATAAGCTAAATAAAAACGGTACTCTTGCGGTTCAAATACCTTTCATTCAAAATGCTCCGTTTTACAAAATACTTTATAAGCTGGTTGACGAAAAGTGGACAAATTTGAAGTCAATCAAAAATTTTCACAACCTTTTGCCGGAAGAATATTATGACCTTTTGGGTGAACTCGGTTTTGACTTTGACATTTGGGACACAACATATTATCACACCGTTTCATCGCATATGGGCGTGATTGAGTGGTACAAGGGAAGCGGTTTAAGACCGTATTTGCAAGCGCTTGAAAGCGAAGAAGAAAAAGATGAATTCATAGCCGATTTGCTCTGTATTATCAAAAACACATACCCTGCACAGCAAAACGGAAACATAATTTTAAAAATGCCGAGAGTATTTTTTACGGCGCATAAATAAAGTTAAAGGGCACTGATTTGTTTCAGTGTCCTTTATAATTTTCATATTCTTTTTCTATCCAAGCCATAAGAAGATTGACTATTTTTTCCTGCTGAACTTCGGTGAGTTCCCTGCCCTTCGGCACTTTGTACCACTTTTCAAGGCAACTGCGACAACAACAGGCACAAGCGTGCTGAGCGATAAAAACAGGATGATTTTTCATCGGAGTTTGCTTGCCGTCATTCGGAATAAATGCAGGCGCAAGATTTTTCTTTATAAAATCATTTGCGTGGCTTCTTATTTTTTCCATACCCTTTTCATCAATATAGTCAATATCCTTTTGCTTTAAATGAAAAGACGAGCGAAATTTTGATTTTGAAAGCTTTTCAAGCGCATCGTCAACCGTTTGCATAATACCACCTAAGAAAATAAGACTGCCCGATTGCTCGAACAGCCTTATTATAACAAAAATTACATTGTAAGTTCAAGTGACTTTGAATCAACTTCTGCAAGAATTTTTTCAACAAATTCGTCAACAGTCATTGCGCCCTTGTCACCGCCTGAACGGGTACGAAGCGATACTGTATTATTTTCAATATCCTTATCGCCTGCAAGGAGCATATAAGGTACTTTTTCAAGCTGAGCCTGACGAATCTTGAAACCGATTTTTTCACTTCTGTCGTCAATCTCACAGCGAATACCCTTAGCTTCAAGTTGCTTTTTAACTTCTGCAAGATAGTCATAATGACGGTCTGCAATAGGAAGAAGCTTAACCTGAACAGGAGCAAGCCAAGTCGGGAATGCGCCGGCATATTTTTCAATAAGATAAGCAAGTGTACGCTCATAGCAGCCGATTGAAGTTCTGTGAATAATATAAGGATTTTTCTTTGTGCCGTCCTTGTCAACATATTCCATGCCGAATTTTTCAGCAAGCATTTGGTCAATTTGAATTGTGATAAGCGTATCTTCCTTACCGTATACATTTCTAATTTGAATATCAAGCTTAGGACCGTAGAATGCAGCCTCGCCGATACCGATTTTGTAATCAACGCCGAGGTCGTCAAGAATATTTTTCATCTTTGACTGAGCTTCATCCCACTGTTCCTCGGTACCGATATACTTTTCACGGTCGTTAGGGTCCCACTGAGAAAATCTAAATGAGGCGTCCTCATAAAGACCGAGAGTTTTAAGCATAAATGTTGCAAGTTCAAGGCAACTTCTGAATTCATCTTCAAGCTGCTCAGGAGTACACATAAGGTGACCCTCACTGATTGTGAACTGACGAACACGAATAAGACCGTGCATTTCGCCTGAAGCTTCATTACGGAAAAGAGTAGAAGTTTCATCATATCTGAGCGGCAAATCACGATAAGAACGGGCTCTGTTAAGATAAGCCTGATATTGGAACGGACAAGTCATAGGGCGAAGTGCAAATACTTCCTTATCCTTTTCCTCGTCGCCTAAAACGAACATACCTTCCTTGTAGTGGTCCCAGTGACCCGAAATTTTGTAAAGGTCAGATTTAGCCATAAGAGGAGTTTTTGTAAGCTGCCAGCCTCTCTTTGCTTCTTCGTCTTCAACAAAACGCTGAAGAATTTGGATAATCTTTGTACCCTTTGGCAAAAGAATAGGCAAACCCTGACCGATATAGTCAACTGTTGTGAAAAGTTCAAGCTCACGGCCGAGTTTGTTGTGGTCACGCTTCTTAGCTTCTTCAAGCATATTAAGATATTCTTCAAGCATTGAAGCTTTCGGAAAAGCGATACCGTAAACACGGCAAAGCATTTTATTCTTTTCATCGCCACGCCAATATGCACCTGTACAGTTAGTAAGCTTAAATGCCTTAATAACTTTCATCTCAGGGATATGAGGACCTGCGCAAAGCTCGGTAAACTCGCCCTGCTTATAGAAGCTGATAGGTTCGCCTTTAGCTGCGTGCTCATTGATAAGTTCAACCTTGTAAGGCTCATCCTTTTCTTCCATAAGTTTAATTGCTTCGTCAACAGGAAGTTCAAACTTTTCAATAGGATAATTTTCCTTAATAATAGCTTTCATTTCTTTTTCTATCTTATCAAGGTCATCCTGAGTAAAATGTGCGTCAATATCAAAATCGTAATAAAAACCGTTTTCTATAGCAGGACCGATAGTAAGCTTAGCATTTGGATAAAGCCTTTTAACAGCCTGAGCCATAACATGAGATGCTGTATGGTTGAATGCCTTTTTGCCGTCCTCGTCATCAAATGTAAGAACTTCAAAATTGCAATCGTTTTCAACTGTTGTGCGAAGGTCTGCCACCTTACCGTCAATAAGAACTGCGCAAGCGTTTCTGTAAAGACCCATTGAAATGTCTTTAGTAATCTCGGCAGCGGTGGTAGGTGCGCCGTACTCCTTAACACTGCCGTCTTTCAACTTAATAATCATAATATTTCCCTCCTAAAAATAAAAAAATCACCCTGATAAAAAATCAGGGTGAATAATAATCCACTGTTCCACCTGAATTGCATAAAAAATATGCCACTCATTAGCTCTGTAACGGGAGCAACCGACCGGTATTAACGGCACTCAAAGGCGGTAAAATGCTTTGCGACTGTGTACTTTCACCAAACGCACACTCTCTGCATGCCGTTGAAAAGCAAATCATGTCCTTCTCATCGATTTGAGTTCATTCTAACACTAAAAAAAAATATTGTCAACACATTTTTATTCCAATATCGCATAAACACTCACTTTTTTCACACTTTGGGTATTTTTTGAATTAACAATATGTATATTTTTGTTTTATTTAACCTTGACAGATACAAGATATAGGTGTATATTATTAGATAAGTTTTACATATTGTTATGTTTTTTTGTATGACTTTTAGTAAAATTTGCATTATAAACTGTACCTTTTCTGATGGTAAATTTCGAGAAATAATGAAATTAAAATTAACAAAAGAAGGAGGTGCTGTTTGATAAATGAGTAGTGTTATTATACCGATTATCGTCGGTTTGATATGTGCAATAATTTTTGGCGTTTTAGGTTTTGTTATCGGCGGCGAGCACCGCAGAAAAACAACTGAAAAAGAGATTGGCTCCGCCACTCAGCAAGCCACAACAATTATTAATAACGCTTTAACCGAAGCCGAGAATACAAAAAGGGCAAGGCTTGTTGAAGCAAAAGACGAAATACACAAGCTTCGTTCGGATGCGGACAAGGAAATTCGTGAAAGAAGAAGCGAAGTACAAAAGCAGGAAAATCGTTTAACTCAAAGAGAAGAATATCTTGACAAAAGAGCAGATTCTCTTGAAAAGAAAAATGAAAATATCAGCCACAAGCAGAAACAGCTTGATGACAAGCTACTCGAAATCGACGGCATCAAGAAAAGCCAGTTTGATATGCTTGAACGCATTTCAGGTTTAACTCAGGAGCAGGCTAAGGACCAACTTCTTGCCAATCTCAACGAGCAATTAGACACTGAAAAAAGCAAGCGTATTCTTGAAAACGAGCAGATGATTAAAGACCAGAGCGAAGTTTTGGCTAAGGAGATCATCTCTACTGCAATTCAGCGTTGTGCGGCAGACCATACGGCTGAAACAACCGTTTCCGTTGTTGCTCTCCCGAGCGATGAAATGAAGGGCAGAATTATCGGTCGTGAGGGCAGAAATATCCGCTCAATCGAAACTATTACCGGTGTTGAACTCATCATTGACGACACACCTGAAGCTATTACAATCAGTTCTTTTGACCCTGTCAGGAGGGAGATTGCAAGGCTCACACTTGAACATCTTATTCAGGACGGTCGTATCCACCCTACTAAGATTGAAGAATGTTTTGACAAAGCAACCCGTGAAGTTAACGCAACAATTAAGCAAGAGGGTGAAAAAGCCGTTCTTGCAGCAAATTGCGGTCAAATTCATCCTGAACTTGTTAAGCTTCTCGGTAAACTTAAATATCGTACTTCCTACGGTCAAAGTGTGCTCAAGCACTCACTTGAAGTATCGTACATTGCAGGTCTTATGGCTGCAGAACTCGGTGCGGACGAAAAGCAGGCAAGGCGTGCAGGTCTTTTGCACGATATAGGCAAAGCGCTTGACCATGAAATGGAAGGCTCTCACATTGCGCTTGGTGTTGAATGGGCTAAGAAATATAAAGAAAATGACGCTATCGTTCACGCCATTGCGGCTCACCACGGTGAAATTGAATGTAAGACGGTTGTTGCCTGCCTCGTTCAGGCTGCCGACGCTGTTTCAGCCGCAAGACCGGGTGCAAGAAGAGAAAATATTGAAAACTATATCAAGCGTTTGCAGCAGCTTGAAGAAATTTCCACAAGCTTTGACGGCGTAGAAAGAGCATATGCAATTCAGGCAGGTCGTGAAGTCAGGGTTATGGTTAAGCCTGAAATTATCAACGATGCAAGAATGCCTTATATCGCTCATGAAATTGCGCAGAAGATCGAAAGCGAAATGGAATATCCGGGACAGATTAAGGTTAATATTATCAGAGAATCAAGAGCTTCGGATATAGCAAAATAAGAAATTAGAAGCCGCTTTTTAAGTTGGCTTCTTTTTTTATAATTCTTTCGACATAAAAGACTATTTTTTTCAAAGGAGAACAGTTATGATTAAGCATATTGTATGTTTCAAGCTTAAAGATAACAGCTTGGAAGAATGTGAAAAGGCAGCAAATATTTTAAAATCAATGGACGGCAATGTACCTCTTCTTCGCAGTATTGAGGTAGGTGTTGACTTTCTTCATTCACCCCGTTCATACGACATCATTTTGCAAGTTACTCTTGACGATGCAAAAGCGCTTGACGAGTACCAAAAGGACGAATATCATTGTTCGGTAGTTAAAAAGCATATGCACTCGGTTGCTGAAACTTCGGTAGCGATTGATTACGAATTATAATTTGATTTAACTTGCAGGCGGTCTTTTCACGGGCCGTCTGCTTTTTATATATTATATATAAAAAGAGAGTACATATTTTGGTAAGTATTTCGTTTGACAAGTGTTAACAGTGTTGATATAATATATTTATATATTATTTTAAAGTTAATTAATTATATTCGGAGGTATGTATGGAAGAAAATAAAGAAATTGAAATTGATTTAAGAAAAATATTTGCAATGCTAAAAAAGAAAATTGCAATCATAATTGTCGTTGCGCTTATAGGCGCAGTTGTTTCGGGTTGCATAACAAACTTTTTGATTAAGCCTAAGTACACATCAAGCGTAAGCTTTTATGTAAACAACAATAACGACAACCTTGTCGGTTCTTCGGGCACTATTTCTTCAAGTGACCTTGACGCATCGGAAAAGCTTGTTAACACATACATAGTTGTTGTAAAAAGTAACACTTTCCTCAGCAAGGTTGCAGATAAACTCGGTAACGGTCTTACAGCTACTCAAATCAAGAAGATGATGTCTTGCTCCGCTATTGAAGACACTCTTGCCTTTCAGGTTAGCATAACAAACACTAACCCTGAGCTTGCGGCTGAAATTGCAAATACCGTTGCAGAACTCAGCCCTCAGGAAATTGTAAGAGTTCTTAAAGTCGGCGGCGTTGAAGTTATCGACTACGCAAGTGTTCCTGTTAAGCCGTCGTCACCTAATTTGAAGAAAAATATTTTAATCGGCTTTGCAGTTGCTTTTGTTGCGGCATTTGCAGTTTGCTTTATTAAAGAATTATTTGATACAAGAATTATGAGCGAAAGCGATTTAACAAGAGATTTTGATATTCCTGTTATCGGTACGGTTCCGAGATTGGTTCCTATTGAAGAAAAGAAAGAAGTTTCTTCAGGCGCTACTATGGAACAAATCGCAAGTCAGATTAAGAAAGGAGAATAATTATGGCACTCGGTATGAAAAAAAAGAACGAAAACAAAGCATCACATTTTACAAAAGACGACCAGAAAAAAATACTCTGCCAAGCTTCTCCTTTTGTGGTTAAAGAGGCGTACAGTTCAATTCGTACAAACCTCCTCTTTTCTCAGCAAGGTGACGAATGTCCGGTATTCGTTGTAACAAGTCCTACTGCCAACAACGGCAAATCTATAAACTCTGTTAATATGGCTGTTTCATTTGCTCAAATGGGCAAGAAAACGCTTTTAATCGATTCCGATATGCGTAATCCTACTTTGCACAGACTTTTCTCGATTCCGGTTAAAAACGGTCTTTCGGAAATACTTGCAGGCCTTACGGACAGTATCACGGTGTCAAAAACAGAAATTGAAAACCTTTCGCTTCTCACCGCAGGTAAAATTCCGCCAAACCCGTCTGAACTTTTGGCAAGTGAGAGAACAGATAAGCTTTTGGCTTTTGTTAAGCAGCATTACGATTGTGTGTTTATTGACACACCGCCTGTAAATCTTGTTACCGACCCTACCGCTTTTGCAACAAAGAGTACCGGCTATATTATGGTAATAAAATCAGGTGTAACAGATACTCAAAGTACAAAAAGAGCTGTTGACGCACTTCAATCGCTCGGTGCAAATATCGTCGGTTTCGTGCTTAACGACGCTATGGAAACAAACGGTATGAAGTATTACAGCTACGGCAAATACCGTGGATACAAATCAAAGTACGGCTACTACAACTACAACTATAACTACAATTACACTTACAAATAAAAATAAACTAAGTCAGGAAGTTTTAGGATGAACAGTCAACGGCGGTTTCAGCAGAAACTTGAATTCGCAATAAATTTAATAGCACTTATTCTTTCGCACTGCGCTACATTTCTTATCTTTGGCATAATTATCCCGAGAATTGACCCGCACACGCAAAATGACAGAATTGAGTATTGCATCATTTTAGCATTGTCTACGGTTACAGTGTCGCTGTTTTTCTCATCTTCTCTTGACTTATCGACAAGAAACAGAGGTTCGGAATTTATCAGTACGCTGAGAAACTGTTTTTTGACATACGGTCTTTTCGGCGCACTGCTTATTTTAACAAAGAACCCGCTTATTGACTCTCGTTACCTTTTTATTTCTTCTTTTGCTTATTATGTTGCCTTTTCGCTTGTAGGAAGATATTTCTTTAAGCGTGTTATGAGAAAACGCATTTCAAAAAGCAAATTTGCCACAAGAGTCGGTGTTATTTCAACTTACGAGCGTGCAAATGAATTTATACCTAAGCTTAAAGAAAACTGGACTAAAAACATTACTGCAGTCGCACTTATTGACGCAAGTTTTAATGACAGCGGTTTTATTCTTGAAAACAACACGCCTGTATTTGATGTTTGCGGCATTCCTGTTGTTGCTAATATTGAAAGCATAATCGGCTGGATAAGAACGGCAAGCCTTGACGAAATTTACATAAATGTTGAAAATATGAGTATGCTCCCAAATGCAAGTGAACTTATTGAAGAACTTGAGGATATGGGCGTTACGGTTAACATTAATATTCCTACTCTTGAAAATCTTCTTGCCGACAGTAAGTATAACAATATTAACTGCGTTGTTGAGTCTGAATACCCTATGGCTCAGCTTGCACCGACTGTTATTAGCCAAAGTAAACTTGCTCTTAAAAGAGTTATTGACATTTTGGGCGGTTTGGTCGGTTCACTCTTATCGCTTCCGATTATTCTTCTTGTTGCAATTCCGCTGAAAATAGAATCACCGGGGCCGCTTATTTTTAAACAGCAGAGAGTCGGCAAAAACGGCAGAATATTTAATATTTACAAAATTCGCTCAATGTATAAGGATGCGGAGGAGCGAAAAAAAGCTCTTATGGAGCAAAACAAAATGGACGGTCATATGTTTAAAATGGACAATGACCCAAGAATTACAAAAGTAGGCAAATTCATCAGAAAAACAAGTATTGATGAGCTTCCGCAGTTTTGGAATGTTCTTAAAGGTGATATGAGTTTGGTGGGCACAAGACCCCCTACCGTTGATGAATTTGAAAAATATGAGAGCCACCACAAAAGGCGTCTTTCAATGAAACCGGGAATTACCGGCAAATGGCAGGTTTCAGGCAGGTCGGACATTCAAGATTTTGAAGAAGTAGTTAAGCTTGACTGCGAATATATTGACGAATGGTCGCCTATGCTTGATATTCAAATACTTTTCAAAACCGTAGGCGTTGTTCTCACCCACAAGGGTGCGGAATAGCAGATTGGAAACGATATGAAAATTGCAATGTTCGGTCACAAAAGAATACCCTCCCGTGAGGGCGGAGTTGAAATAGTTGTTGAAAACCTTGCAAGCCGTATGGCTGAAAAAGGGTATGATGTCACCGTTTATAACAGAAAAGGGCATCATGTGTCGGGGAGTGAATTTGACAGCGAAAGCGGCAAAGATAAACTTTCAAAAGTTAAGATTAAAACCGTTTTCACATTTCAAAACAGTTCTTTAAACGCTATTGTTTACAGTATTCTTTCGGCAATTAGGGTTAGTTTTTCAAAGTGCGATGTGGTTCACATTCACGCCGAGGGTCCTGCTTCCATGTCTTTTTTGCCAAAAATTTTCGGCAAAAAGGTTATTGTTACCATTCACGGTCTTGACTGGCAGAGGTCGAAATGGGGCGGCTTTGCAACCAAATTTTTAAAATACGGTGAAAAGAACGCTGCAAAATATGCAAACGAAGTAATCGTGCTTTCAAAAAATGTACAAAAGTATTTTAAAGATACATACGACAGAGATACGGTTTATATTCCAAACGCAGTGGACAAGCCGGTGATTAAGTCTGACGAAGAAATAAAGAAGCTTTACGGCTTAAAAAAAGACGGCTATATCCTTTTCCTTGGCAGAATTGTGCCTGAAAAAGGAATACACTATTTAATCAAAGCATATAATGAACTTGACTGCGGCAAAAAGCTTGTTATTGCAGGCGGCGCAAGTCACACGAGCGAATATGTTAATGAAGTTAAGCAGCTTGCAAGTGGAAACAACAACATTATTTTTACAGATTTTGTTCAGGGTGAAGTGCTTGAAGAACTTTACTCAAATGCTTATATCTATGTTCTTCCAAGCGACCTTGAGGGTATGCCGTTAAGCTTGCTTGAGGCTATGAGTTACGGCAACTGCTGTATCACTTCGGATATTGCGGAATGCACCGAAGTGTGCGAGGAAAATGCAATTTATTTTAAAAAAAGCGATATTAAAGATTTAAAAAACAAACTTGAATTTGCGCTCAAAAATGAAAACGAAGTAAAGAAATACAAAGAAAAAGCGAGCGACTTTATTTGTGCTAAATATAACTGGAACAGTGTAGTAGAGCAAACGCTTGAACTTTACAAAAAATAATGGTGAAATTATGAAAATTTTAATGGTTAACAAATTTCTCTACCCTAACGGAGGGTCGGAAACATATATGTTTAAACTCGGCGAGTATTTAACAAAGCTCGGCAACGAGGTTGAATATTTCGGTATGCAGCATCCTGACAGATGCGTTTCAAATTCGCTTAACCTTTACACCGAAACTATGGATTTTCATAATTCAAATGCGCTAAAAAAGCTTAAACTGTCTGTTAAAACGATTTATTCAAAAGAAGCAAGAGTTAAGATGCTTAAGGTGCTTGAAAATTTCGAGCCGGATGTGGTTCATCTAAATAATTTCAATTTTCAGCTTACTCCAAGCATTATTTATGCGGTAAAAGATTATGACAAAATAAGCAAAAAGCGAGTTAAGCTTGTTTACACTTCACACGATTACCAGCTTGTGTGCCCTAATCATATGATGATGGATATACATACAAATACTCCTTGTGAAAAATGCATTACCGACGGTTTTAAAAGCTGTACAAAAGGCAGATGTATTCACTCCTCTTTTCTTAAATCTTTTCTCGGCACACTTGAAGCCGAGATTTATAACAAAAATAATATTTATGACAGAATTGACAACATAATTTGTTGCAGCGATTTTATCAAGTCAAAGCTTGACACCAACCCGCTTTTTAAAAAGAAAACAACCACGCTTCACAATTTTATTGAAAGCGTTGACAGTAAAGATACAAAAAAAGAAGATTATGTTCTTTACTTTGGCAGATTTGCCGAAGAAAAAGGAATTGACACATTGATAAACGCAAAAGGCACAAAATTCATTTGCGCCGGCTGTGGTCCGATTGAAGATAAGGTTAACAAAGCCGACAATTTGGAAAACATCGGCTTTAAATCGGGCGAAGAACTTGAAATGCTTATCAGAAAAGCAAAGTGCACAGTTTATCCAAGTATTTGGTATGAAAACTGTCCGTTCTCAATTATGGAAAGCATTATGTACGGCACACCGGTAATTGCTTCAAACATCGGCGGCATACCGGAACTTATTGACGATGGAAAAACAGGCTTTCTTGTAGCACCGTCTGACAGCAAAGCGCTTGAAGAAGCTATTAAAAAGCTTGATAACGAAGCACTTTTATGCCGGATGGAGAAAAACTGCAAAGCAAAAAAATTTGACGATGTTGAAGCATACACACAAAAGCTTTTAACAATATATAAAAACTGATATATGGGGAATTTGGGATGAAAAAACTTAACGGAACAGTAATAGTTACATATCGTTGCAACGCAAGGTGCAATATGTGCAACAGATATAAAAAGCCGTCAAAGCCTGAAGAAGAACTTACGGTTGAAACAATTAAGAAGCTTCCGCCGATGTATTTTACAAACATAACGGGCGGTGAGCCGTTCATTCGTGAAGATTTGAGCGACATTGTAAGAGAACTTTACAAAAAGAGTGACAGAATTGTTATTTCAACAAACGGCTTTTTTACGGACAGAATAATCAAGCTTTGCGAGGAATTCCCTAATGTAGGTATTCGTATTTCCATTGAAGGTTTGGAGGAAACCAACAATAAAATAAGAGGTCTTGACGACGGCTTTAACCGTGGATATACCACGCTGAAAAAGCTTGTTGAGATGAATCATCCCGATGTCGGCTTCGGTATGACAGTTCAGGACGAAAACGCAAAGGACCTTGTCGAGCTTTATAAACTCAGCGATAAAATGAATATGGAATTTGCAACTGCCTCACTTCACAATTCATTTTATTTTGTTGAAGCAAAAAATATTATTAAAGACAGACCGATGGTTGCAAAAGAGTTTGAGGGCCTTATTAACGAGCTTCTCAAATCTAACTCGCCTAAAAAATGGTTTAGAGCGTATTTTAACCACGGATTAATTAATTACATATACGGTCAAAAAAGGATTCTTCCTTGCGATATGGCATTTGATACATTTTTCATTGACCCATACGGCGATGTTATGCCTTGCAACGGTACTAAAGAAAAAGAAGTTATGGGTAACCTTAACGAGAGTGATTGGGATACCCTTTGGAACAGCAAGCAGGCAGACAAAGTAAGGGAAAAGGTTCGCCACTGTGACAGGCAGTGCTGGATGATTGGCTCTGTTTCCCCTGCCATGCACAAATATATTTGGGTGCCTGCTGCCTGGGTTATTAAGCACAAGTTTTTAAGATTTTTCAAAGAAAACAAATATTCAATGTATGAAAACAAGATTTGTCGTGACTATCGTGACGGTAAAGTGAGCAAAGAAGAACTTGACAAGCTTTCAACCTGCGATATGAACGCCGTTATTAACGACGGTCTTTCAGACAAATCGAGAGAGCAGCTTAAAAACAAAACAGGCGAAGAAATAGTTGACGCAGACATTGCAAAGCAACTTAGCTAAAAGAGGAAAACGGATGAACATTCTTTTATCTGCATACAGCATTAACCCATACAAAGGCTCGGAAAACGCAGTCGGATGGAATTGGGTATTAACATTGAGTCAAAAATTACCAAACAGCACCATTTACATCTTGACCCGCACATACAATGAGGATGACACAAGAAAAGGAATTGAAGAATTCGGCTTGAAAAATGTCAAACTTATAATTGTTGAAGTTCCTAAAGCCCTTGACTGGTTTAGAGAGAAGCACTCGGCTTTTCACCACGCATACTATATTTTATGGCAAAAAGTTGCATATAATTGGGCAAAAAACAGCGGTATTAAATTTGATGTAATTCATCATATTTCTATGGGTAATTACAGAATTACGGGACGAATGTATAAAATTAAGGACGCTTACACTATCTTCGGTCCTGTAGGCGGAGGTCAAACGACTGCGCCTGCTCTGCGCTCATATTATAACAGCAACAAGCTTTATGAAAATTTCAGAAACAGCGTTAACAAAGCCTTTTCAAAATTTAACTTTTATAAAAAGCAAATCAATGCTTTTGACAAAGTTTATGCCGTTAATGACGAAACGAAAAATGCGATTGAAACAGCGGCGCACATTAATTGCGAAAAGCTTTGTGACATTGCAATAAGCAAGGATATGCAAAACCTTGACATTCACCACGAAAATAAGGACGAAGTTGAAATCATATATCTCGGAAGAATAATTGAGCTTAAAGGCATTATGCTTTTAATTGATGTAATCAAAAATATCAAAACAGATAAAAAGTTTCATATTTCTCTTTACGGCGAAGGCGAGCTTGAAGAACAGGCTCAGAGAAAGATTGACGAATACGGCATAAACGATTTAGTCACGCTTAAAGGCAAGGTCGATTATACCGAAATTGCAGACATTTACAAAAATGCGGACGCATTTGTTCACCCGACGCTTAGGGACAGCAGCGGCGCCGTTTTTGTTGAAGCAATGGCAAATAAACTTCCTATCGTTGCGCTCAAGCAAAGTATTTCAAGAGATTTGGATAAGCACAAATGCGGTATTTTCGTTAATGTCAATCAATCAAAAGAGGAAATCATCAACGAATTTGCAAGCGATTTGGCAAAAATAATTGAAAATTATGATTTAAGAGTTGAACTCGGTCAAAACGGCTATGACTATGCAAACTCGGTTTTGACTATGGACTATAAATTTAACAAGATTTACGGCAATTTAGTAAAGCAGGAGAAAAATGAAAGTATTAATTGTTAACCCTATTCTTTACACAAATGAAAATAGGAATATAAAAAAAGTTAATACAATTAAGGACACTATGATTTATGACCTTTGCCTTGCGTTTAAGGAAAAAGGCTGTGACATCACCTTGGCAGCGTCAGATTTATACAAGCCTGTTCAAAATGAAAAGTATCCGTTTAATGTAGTGTGGATGAAAACGAAGTGTACAAAGCTTTTTCCGCCGCACACACTTCCCTTTTGCCCTGAAACAAAAAAAATTGCAAAAGGCGGCAATTTTGATTTAATTATTACAAGTGAAGTTTTTTCGCTCAATTCACTTTCACTCGCAGTTCATTCTTACAAAAATTTGATTGTATGGCAAGAGCTTGGCAAGCACAACCGCATTATGCACGGATATGCTTCAAAGATTTGGTATGGCATTATCGCTAAAATGTTTTTCAGAAAAGCTTTAATTGTCGCAAGAAGTGAACAGGCAAAAAAGTTCATATCTAAATATTGCAAAAATGTAAGCGATGAAATTATTGACCACGGAGTTAACACTAAAAAATTTATTCCTGAAACTGAAAAAGAAAATCAATTTGCAATCAGTTCTCAGCTTATAAAAAGGAAGCAGATTGACAAATCGATATCGGCATTTGCAAATTATTTAAAAAAATATGACAGCAGCGCTAAGCTTTACATTATGGGCGACGGAGATGAAAAAGAAAACTTAGTTGACCTTTCAAAAAAACTCGGTGCCGAGAAAAATATTATTTTTACCGGAAAGCTCAGTCATGATGAACTTATAAAAATACTTGCTAAATCAAAAGCAATGCTTGTTTACACTCAAAGTGATTTGAATATGGTATCAATAGTAGAATCTATTTCACTTGCGACACCTGTTATAACAACTGCTGTCCCTTATTGTTCAACATATATAAAAAGCGAAAAACTCGGAATAGTCAGCGACAACTGGGACGAAGACGATTTGTTTGAGATATCGCAAAGAAAAGAATATATAAATAATTGTATGAACTACAGACGAACTTTATCCACCGAATACAAGGCAGGGCAGTTTTTGAAAGAAAAAGGGATAAAATTTAATGAATAAAGAAACAAAAGACAAAATGCTAAAGCCTTTTGAAGGGCATAAGTTATATGAAAAAACAAGGCTTATATATTGGAAAATAAGATTATATAAACAACAGAAAGAAACAGAAAAAAATATTCAAAAAAGAGCAAACGGTTTTGACGACCCTGAATTTTCAAGACTGAAAGAATTTGAAAACAAATATAACGGCAAGCGTTGTTTTATTATTGCAACAGGTCCGTCACTCACAATAGACGACCTCGAAAGCTTAAAAAACGAATACACATTTGGTATGAATTCAATTATAAAGCTTTTTGATAAAACTTCCTTTAGACCTACATTTTACGGTATTCAGGACAAGGATGTATACGGTGCTATGGAAGAAGAAATAAAAAAAGCACCTATTAAAACTGCCTTTTGCTCGGACGAGTTATTACAGCATTACAATGTCCCAAGCAGTTTTATTACCTTCCCGTATAACGGTAATTATCATCTGTTTAACGGAAAGCTTGGTGAATACAATGCAAAATTCAGCGATAATGCCTACAATATAGTTTATGACGGATATTCAATCACCTATTCTCTTATAGAAATTGCCGTTTATATGGGCTTTAAAGAAATCTATTTGGTCGGCTGTGATTGCAGTTATCCCAAAGGTTCAAAAAGCCATATTGTTGAAAGCGGCTTTGTTGACAAAAACGCAATGAGTAACCCTATCCGTATGAGAGTAGGATACAAATGTGCAAAAGAATATGCCGACAGTCACAACATTAAAATATATAACGCTACAAGGGGCGGAGAACTTGAAACCTTTGAGCGTGTAAATTTAGATGAGGTACTTCAAAAAAATAATGAATGAAACTATAAAATATGACTTAGAAGCAATCACAAAGAAAAAATATTCTTTTCCGTATTTATGCTATTGCATTATAAAAAACAGGGGCTTCAGATATGTTTTTTATTTGCGAATGGCAGGCAAAAAAGGAATTTTTAAGCCTCTTTTTATGCTTTTGCACTCAAAACTTTCGCACAAAATGAACAATGAAATATCATATAAAACAAAGATTGGAAAAGGGTTTACTTTGGGTCACCCTTCGTCAATAGTCATAAATCCCGATGCCGAGCTCGGCGAAGATGTTTCCGTTTCGCACGGTGTAACCATAGGGATGGTAAAATCGGGCAAAAGGCAAGGTGTTCCAAAGCTTAACAATCACATATACATTGGCGCAAATGCAAGTATTGTCGGCGGCGTCACAATCGGAAACGATGTTTTAATAGCGGCAAACAGCTTTGTTGACTTTGATGTACCTGACAATTCACTTGTATTAGGAAACCCGGGAATAATTAAGCATAAAGAAAATGCTTGCACAAAAGACTATCATTAATAATAATCAAACGAGGTTAAAAAATGAAAAAAATTGTTGCAATAGTACCTATGAAACTCAATAACCAACGCTTGCCGCAAAAGAATACAAAACCTTTTACAAACGGCAAACCGCTTTGCTACTACATATTATCAACGCTTTTAAAAATTGATAAAATCGACGAAGTTTATGTATATTGCAGCAACGAGAGCATAAAAGATTTTATACCAAGCGGTGTAAAATATCTTAAAAGAAGTGAAACGCTCGACCAAAACACAACAAAGATGAACGAAGTGCTCAGTGCTTTTGCAAAAGATGTGCCTGCCGATATTTATGTTATGACGCACACAACAGCGCCGTTTATTTCAAAAGAATCTATTGAAAAAGGTCTTGATAAAGTTATCGAAGGCGATTATGACTCGTCTTTTGCGGCAAAAAAGCTACAGGACTTTTTATGGAAAGACGGCAAGCCGTTTAACTATGAGCTTAGCAATATACCTCGAACTCAAGATTTAGAGCCGCTTTATGAAGAAACGAGCGGTTTCTACATTTATAACAATGATGTAATTACTCAGCTTAATAGGCGAATCGGAGAAAAGCCGTATATTGTTGAAGTGAATGAAATTGAAGCGGTTGACATTGACGAAAAGGAAGATTTTTTAATAGCCGATGCAATATACAACAGTTTATATAAAAGCGAGGAATAACTTATGAAAGAAACATTAAAAGAATTTCGTAATAAGCTTGAAAACGGAGAATATGTTTACGGTCCTTTTATGAAAACAAGTGACCCGATGTTTGTTGAAGCAGTCGGTCTTGCAGGCTTTGATTATGTAATACTTGATATGGAGCACGGACCTGTTACCATTGAAAATCAGCAAAACAATATTCGTGCAGCAGAAGCAAGGGGAACGGTTCCTATCATTCGACTTAAAGACAGGGCTGAAAACAAAATAGGCAAAGCACTTGACATTGGTGCATACGGTATTCAGGTTCCTCAAATCAACAATGCGAAAGAAGCCGAAAATGTTGTCAAATTTGCAAAGTTTTACCCATACGGTATGCGAGGTGTTTGCAGATTTGTGCGTGCGGCAGACTATTCAAATTGTGACAGATACGAATTTTTTGAAAACTCAAAAGATGTTTTAATCATTCTTCAGCTTGAAGGAATTAAAGCTATAGAAAATCTTGACGAAATACTTGAAGTTGACGGAGTTGACATTTTATTTATCGGACCTTATGACCTTTCACAGTCGCTCGGTATTCCGGGACAGGTTAACAACCCTATTGTAGTTGACGCAATGAAAGGAATTGTTGAAAAAGCGAAAGCCAAGGGTAAAAAGGTTGGCACTTTTGTTGACACACCGGCAGATTTGAAAATGTGGAAAGAAATCGGTGTTCAATATTTAAGTTACAGCGTTGATGTGGGTATTTTTATGGATGCCTGCAAAGATTTAAGAAAATCGTTTGAATAAATTGGAGAATAAAATTAATGGCACCCACACTAAAATTTAAAATTTCACCGAGAGAATTTATTTTCTCACTGTTTTTGATATTGTTGCCGTTTAGTTTGTATGCAGACTATCATATAAACATACCTGCATTGTCTTATGTTGACGAGACACTTTGCATAATTTGTATTGTGTACACTTTATATTTTTCGTTTAAAAAAGGAATTAAAGGTACCGACTTAACGCTTTTAATTCTTATGATTATATGTTCTGCATTTGGCTTTATAGGCAATTTTATTTATAAATTGATAAGTCAACCAATGCCTATATTGGTCGACTTTATTTGCCTTGCTAAAATATTTGTAACTTTTATTGTATACAAGCAAGTTGCAGAATATGACACTAAAAGGCGAATGATTAATTATTTAGCGCCTTTTGCAAAACTTTTGATACTTTTCGGTTCGTTTTTTGGCTTTATATCATTATTTGCAGATATAGGTATGGCTGAAAATGAGCAAAGATATGGTCTTTCTCCATATTTCTTTATATTCGGCAATGCCGCAAGATACGGCTTTGTTATTGCTTCTTGCCTTTTGATTTTGTTTTTTGCAAATATCAGTCCTAAAAAACTTGCAATATATAAAATTCTTGCCGCATTCAACATACTTATCACAACTAAAGGCGTTATTTACATTGCACTTGTTTGTTATATTGTTTTATCGATTATGTGGAGAAACAAGAAAGAAACAAAATTTACAGCAGGTAACATAACTGTTTTATCAATCTTCATTGCTGTTGCTTCTACATTTCAAATCAAAACATATCTAGTCGATTCGCAGTCGCCGAGAATGATTTTGCTCAGATACGGTATCAAAACAGCAAAAACTTATTTTCCTTTCGGTTCGGGTTTTGCAACATACGGTTCAGATATGGCGGCAAGAAATTATTCTGTATTATATAAATTATACGGTTTTCAAAACAGGTATGGTTTAAATATGGAAAACAAAAATTTCTTAAATGACTGCTATTTAGGTATGGTTTTTGGTGAATTCGGATATATAGGTGCAATAATATTTGCAGTAATGTTAGCATTTATATTTATACCGATTAATAAAATCACTATAAGCAAAGGAATAAAAATATTAACACTCAGTATTTTTATCGCTCTTGTAATAAGCAGTTTGGGTACCGCTATTATCAAATCAAGTATCGGTGTATTTGTTATGTGTATACTCGGTATGGTTTGCGGATATGACAAAGCATACAAAAATTCAAAACCAACAGAAAAGGAAGAAAAATAAAGCTTATTGATTGCTTTAATAACTACTATGAATAAACTAAAACAGTTGAAAAGTAAATATTTTTCTCTTGATGTTGCGATAAGAGCCGGCGTTTGGTTTACAATATGCAATTTGCTTCAAAAGGGAATCACTATGATTTCCATGCCTATATTCACAAGGCTTTTAACTACCGAGCAATACGGCTGTTTTACTGTTTACCAGTCGTGGTATTCCATAATCAATATTATTGTAACATTTAACTTTTCCGGAAGTTTAATACTAAATGCAATGGCAAAGTATGAAAACAGAAGAAATGAATTTATTTCTTCTATTCAAACACTTTCCACCTGCATTACAATAAGTTTTTTTGTTGTTTATTTAATATTTCACAGCTTTTTTAACAAATTGTTTGGTCTGTCCACGCTCTTTATGGTAACTATGTTTGTTCAAATGCTTTTTGAACCGGCATACCTTTTTTGGGCACAAAAGCAGAGATATGAATACAAATATAAAGGACTTATAGCCGTAACGCTTTTAACATCGGCTTTAGGTCCGATTTTAGGTGTAATTGCGGTTATATCAACTCAGTATAAAGCCGAGGCAAGAGTGCTCTCATTTGCCATTGTTCAAATCTGTGCAGGGCTTATATTATATATAATTCAAAGCATTCGAGGAAAAACTTTTTATAATAAAGAATTTTGGAAATTTGCGCTTACTTTCAGCCTCCCACTCATTCCCCATTATCTTTCTCAAATAGTTTTAGGTCAATCTGACAGAATTATGATTGATAAAATCGTAGGTGCCAGTGAAGCGGCTATTTATGGCGTATCCTACAATTTAGCGTCTGTAATAACACTTTTTGTCAATGCTGTTAACAGTTCATTTGCGCCGTCGTTATATGAGGGGTTAAAGAAAAAAGATTGCAAAGACATAAAAAAAGCGGCAACATTTTTAGTTACATTTATGGCAGGTTTAATTTGTGTATTTATGCTTTTCGGACCTGAAATTATAACTATATTTGTTGCGCCCGAATACAAAGTTGCAAAATGGATATTTCCGCCTGTTGCAACTTCCGTTTTCTTTACTTTTATTTATGTTTTTTATGTAAATGTTGAATTTTACTATGAAAAAACGCAGTATGTTATGTTTGTTTCGGTTTTGGGCGCTGTACTCAATATTGTGTTAAACCTTATTTTTATAAAGAAATTTGGCTATATTGCCGCAGGTTATACAACCGTATTTTCATATATTGCTTTTTGCGTATCCCACTATTTTCTTTATCGTTTTATTATGAAAAAACAAGAAATGGGAAACATTTACAACAATATATTTTTCTTGTTTATAAGCATTATTGTATTGGCATTTATGGGAATATGCTTGCTCCTTTATAAGTTTAACACAATAAGATATATTGTTATCGCTGTCATTTGCGCCTTAGCAATCATATTTAGGAAAAAGCTTATTTACATATTTAAAAAAGCACTTAACAAATAGCGAGGTATTTTTATGTTAATGATGTTAAAAGACATATTAAAAACGCTTGCTTTTTCGCTTATACCGGCATTCATTTTTGCTTTTTTAGTAATACTTGCAATACCTTTATTCCAAAAAAACGGAATTAAAAAAGTATTCAAGATTTTTTTTGAAGATATAAAAGAGAATAAAGAAAATTTATACTTACTTTTCTTTTTAATGTATATTTTCATCGTTTTTTATAAAACTGTTTTGCAGCGTGACTTTATATACTCACCACTTGAAAATGTTTTTGGCGGATGGAAAATATTTATGACGCAATACACCGGTCTTGACTATCAGGTTATAGGCAACATTTTAATGTTTATACCTTTCTCGCTCTTTTTCTGCTTAATGAAAAAAACGCAAAGCGTAAAATACCTGCTTATATTCAGTATATTGTTTTCATTTTTGTTTTCGCTTTTGATTGAACTTAATCAGCTTATTTTTTCAAAGGGCACATTCCAATTATCCGACATTGTTTACAACACACTCGGAGGTTTAATAGGTGCATTAATATATTTAGCAGTTAAATTAATTATTAATAAGATAAAAGAAAAAGGTGCCAAATAAGGCACCTAAGACTGTCGATAAAGTGGCTAAACCGTGCCGAGTTTTAAAAATTCAGTAGGACTATTCGTAGGGAAGGGGCTTGCTCCTGCCGAAAACATTCTAATAAATTACAATTTGAAAAACGGCTTGAACATCGAGTTCAAGCCGTTTTTGGCACTTTTTGTCTTTTGCTCGGGGGCAGTACCATCGTACAGCTCCCGCTCGCAAAATACAAAATTTATCTCACTTTCTCAACATTCTCCAGCGTGTAGAAATTTATTATTTGACTTTTTCTACACGCTGAAAGGAAGTTGAGTAAAATCAACTTCCTTTTTGTTTTATATTCTTGTTTTTCGCCTTAATATTACAATTTATCAATAATATCGCAACTTTCGACAAATTTCGATAGACTATATATCGTATAATCGTATTAGGGGGTGAGAATATGAACTACGAAGAAATTTTGAAAACAATAGCTAAAAACAACAATACAACAGCAGAAACCGTTGAAAACGAAATTAAGGACGCAATAAAAAACGCAGGATATGATATTTCTCCGAAGCTATTTATTTCAATATGTGCATTCAAAGCTAAAAAGACTATAAATAGTAAGTGGTATAATTTATAGTCTAACATACCCTAACAAAATTGATATTATGATTTTGTTAGGAGTGAGAATTTTGAACATTTCACAGGCAACAAAAGAAAGAATTGAAGAACTATGCGAAAAGCGAAACATCAATTTTTGCCAACTTGCAACAATTTCGGGTATTCCGTACACAACGATTAAATCAATAATTTACGGTCAGAGCAAAAATCCCGGTATTGCAACTATTAAAAAGATATGCGACGGACTTGAAATAACGGTTACCGAATTTTTTGATACCGAAACTTTCAAAACACTTGAACAAGAGATACAATAACAAAAAGGAAGTTGTGTAAAATCAACTTTCTTTTTGTTATTGTAAATTATTGTTTACGGTTGTGAATAAGCAGCCATAACCGCACCCGATTTTCAAACAATTAGAAATTTATTACTAATAAAATAAATGAAACAATAAATGATTTGTTTCAACAACGCAGGAACGATACGATTTTAGGTATCTAAAGATACCGTAATCGTATCGTTGGGTGC
>OIYY01000634.1_pt1 | contig 23420 bp, 23 predicted proteins | sample 1588341 | NCBI WGS metagenome assembly OIYY01 (sample SAMN03283287) | human gut metagenome | biome: human-associated habitat; material: feces | host: Homo sapiens | place: Peru | collected 2012 | reverse complement strand
CAACAATTGCTCCTTTTTTATGTGCATATTTTATTATTTTATCCACATTATTAACAGTTCCTGTAACATTTGAAACGTGAGTAATACCAACTATTTTTGTTTTGTCAGTAATTTTATTTATTATTTCTTCTTCTGGTATTTCATAATTTTCATCTATATACATATATTTAAGCTTAGCACCTGTTTTTTCACAAACGGCTTGCCATGGAACAAGATTTGAATGGTGTTCCATTATAGAAAGTACTATTTCATCATCCTTTTGAACATTATTTAATCCATAAGAATTAGCAACAAGATTAAGTGCTTCTGTGGCATTTTTTGTAAATATTATTTCCTCTTGATATTTTGCGTTTATAAAATCAGCTATTTTTTTTCTTGTATTTTCGTATATCGTTGTAGCTTGCATACTAAGTGAGTATGCCCCTCTATGTGGATTAGCATTGTAATTATTATAAAATTCCTCTACACTATTTATAACACTTTTGGGTTTTTGAGTTGTTGCTCCACTATCTAAATATACTAATTTTCTAGATTCATTATTTAACAATGTAAATTCTTTCTTAATTTCTGTGTTATTCATTATATTCTCCCTTATCTAATTTTTCATCTATTAGATTAATGATTTCTTCTTTTAAATTTTCATCCTTTATAGATTCTAATATACTGTTAAACTTAGCTTTTACTATTAATTTCATAGCAGACTTTTCGTCAATTCCTCTACTCATAATATAGAAAAGTTCTTGTTTACTTATTTTTCCAGCACTACTAGAATGACTTCCTTCAACCTCTTCTTCAGAACAAAGTAGCATTGGTAGTGATAATGATTTTGCAGTATCACTTAATAAAAGGCAATTTTCATTTTCACTTCCTTTTGCTCTTTTACATCCCTTTTTAAAGTCAATAGTTCCCTTAAAGTTTTTCTTGCTATTATTATTTAGAGCCCCTTGAACTTCAATATCTACACTTGCATCTTCACCATATATATTAGCGATATAATTTAGATCAAATACTTCTTTACCACTTCCAAGATAAATTGAGTTTAATTTACTCTTAGAATTTTCACCTTCTACATTTGAATAGTAATTTATTATGCTATTTTTTCCTCCTAAATCTATAATTTTATATTCTACTTTTGAATTTTGTTTTAAAGTGTTTTCTATGGAAATAAAATTATTTGAAAGGCTGTTTAAATTAACAAGCATAATTATAGTCAAGTCTGAATCTTCATCAGCAATAACTCTTAACACTTGATTATGATAAAATTCTATTTCATCATTAGAATTATATTTTAATATGATTACTGATTTACTGCTTTTATTTGCATGTACTTCTAAATTTTCAACTAATTCACTGCTTTCTGAATCAAAATTAGTTTCTATTTTTACAGTCTTTTTTACTAAAGAATTTATATCAATTTTTTTTATTACATTAGCACTATTTTTAACCTGACAAGTTAATTCTTCAGATAGTCCATATTTAAGAGTATAATCTTTTTGAACATCATCTGAAATTACTATTTTAGAAGAATCATTGCAAACGTTAATATTCTTAAATTCTTTTACGTTATCCTTTATAGTAACATTTTTTACTTTTATATTGTTTATATTAAAATTTCTTGAAGTTCTAACTGGCGTTTCGTTTAAAATCATTTCTTCCATTATCCTATTGTTCCCTCCAATTCTAAATTTATTAAATTATTCATTTCAACCGCATATTCAATTGGAAGTTCTTTAGATATTGGATATGCAAAACCTCTTACTATCATAGCTTTTGCATCTTCCTCTGATATTCCTCTACTCATTAAATAAAATATAGTTTTATCACTTATTTTTCCAATTTTTGCTTCGTGAGAAAATTCTACTTCATCATTTCTTACGTCGTTAACCGGTATTGTGTCTGAAATCGAAATATCATCTAACATTAAAGATTCGCATGAAACAGAGCATTTAGAATTTTTGGCATTTTCATTTATTCTAACTAGTGATCTGTATGTACACTTTCCTCCATTTTTTGAAATAGACTTAGCATTTACAACACTTGATGTATTTGGTGCATTATGTACAACTTTAAAACCATTATCCAAATTCTGTCCAAGACCTGCTAAAGATATTCCAGTGTATTCTGTTTTTGCACCTTCTCCATTTAATATGCTCATTGGATACAACATTGATATCTTAGATCCAAAAGATCCTGTTACCCAATCAACTTTTGCATTTTTTCCTATCAGTGCTTTTTTAGTATTTAAGTTTAGCATATTTTTAGACCAGTTTTCTATTGTTGAATATCTAAGATATGCGTTATCTTTTACAAACAATTCAACGCATCCTGCATGAAGATTTACTTTATTATACTTAGGCGCACTACATCCTTCTATAAAGTGCAAACTTGCTCCTTCATCTACTATAATTAAAGTATGTTCAAATTGTCCTGATTCTGGAGAATTTAGTCTAAAATAAGATTGCAGTGGAATATCAACCTTTACATTTTTGGGAACATATACAAAAGATCCTCCTGACCATACTGCGCCGTGTAATGCTGCAAATTTATGATCTGATACTGGAACACATTTCATAAAGTGCTCTTTTACTATTTCAGGATACTCTCTAACTGCAGTTTCCATATCAGTGTATATTACACCTTGTTTTATTAACTCTTCCTTCATACTATGATATACTACTTCTGAATCATATTGGGCCCCTACACCTGCAAGTGATGCTTTTTCAGCTTCTTTAATTCCTAGTTTATCAAAAGTTGATTTTATATCCTCTGGAACATCATCCCAAGATGTGCTTAGATTTGTTTTAGGCTTTACATATGTAGCAATTTCATCCATATTTAATTCAGAAATATCAGGTCCCCAAGTTGGTAGATCCAATTTTTCATAAACTTCTAATGCTTTTAGTCTAAATTCTCTCATCCATTCAGGCTCATTTTTCATAGCAGATATTTCTTCAACTATTTTCTTATCTAGTCCTTTTTTCATTTTAAATTCATAGTTGTCTTCATTTTTTATATCATAAATATTTCTATTTATATCTTCTACTTGTGTTTTTTTCATTACTCTACCTCTGATCTATATTTTGAATATCCCTCATCTTCTATTTCTTTAGCAAGTGAGGCATCTCCTGTTTTTACTATCTTACCGTTAACTAAAATGTGAACATAATCAACATCTAAGCTATGTAATATTTTTGTATTATGAGTTATTATTAAAACTGCATTATCACTGTTTTTATACATTTTAATTCCTTGTGATACAGTTTTAATAGCGTCTACATCAAGTCCTGAATCTGTTTCATCAAGTATTGCAAGTTTGGGATTTAAAACTAGCATTTGTAAAATTTCATTTTTCTTTTTTTCTCCTCCAGAAAAACTTACATTTAAATTTCTATTAAGATTTTTTGGATTTATATTTAACTCACGTGATTTTTTTATCAAATCTAGTTTAAATTCAGCTGGATTTACTGGCTTTCCATCTATTTTACTCTTTGAATATTTAAGAAAGTTAGTAACACTAATACCAGGTATCTCTTCAGGAAGTTGAAATGACATGAATATACCCATTCTAGCAATTTCATCTGTTTTTAAATTTGTAATATCTTTAGATAAAAATTTAATATCTCCTTCTGTTTTTGTATACACAGGGTTATTTAATATAGCATTTGCTGTTGTAGTTTTTCCAGAACCATTTGGTCCCATTATTACATGAATTTCCCCCTTGTTTATCTTTAAATTAATTCCTTTTAATATTTCCTTATCTTTTGCATTTAAATGCAAATTATTTATTTCTAATAATGTTTCTTTCATATTTTCTCTCCTATCTATATTATTTTAATAAATCTTCTAATGTTTTGCTATCTACGTATTTTTCTATAGTATCATCTAAACCCTTCCAAAAAGAATAAGTTTTACACACTGTTTTTTTGGTGCATTCATTTCCAGCCATTAAACAAGTGGTTGGTGCTAAATCTCCTTCAGTTACTCTTAAAATATCACCAATTTTATATTCATTGGGGGATTTTGCAAGCATGTAACCTCCATTATTACCTCTAGCAGTTTTTAAGAAACCTGCTTTATTTAACTTTGAAATAATTTGTTCTAAATATTTATTTGAAATTTCTTGTCTTTGTGATATATCTCTCAAAGATACAAAATTTTCTTTGCTATTTTCAGCTAAATCTATCATTATTCTTAAGGCATAACGTCCTCTTGTTGATATTTTCATTTTTATTCTTCACACTCCTGGTTTTTATTATACTACTATTTTAGTAGGAATTCAAGTTTATATTTATTTTTAAATAAATTTTGCAAATAATTCCTTATTTTTTTATATTTTTTTGCATTTAACAAAAACTATAAATAATGGTGATAAAATGAAACTCTTTTCTTCTTTATGTGATACACAAAAAATTTATCAGAAGCTTTCTGGTAAATTTTCTCTTACAAATTACATTATTGTATTTTTTGTTTCTTGCTTTGTCGGATGGATTTATGAAACCATTTTAGGATTTTTCCAATTCGGTACTTTGGTAAGTAAACAATGTATTTTAATAGGAACTTTTATTCCCGTTTATGGATTTGGTGCAATTTTATTTATGTTCGTTTTTAGCCAAATAAAAAATTTTAAAATATTTTTCTTAATTTCAATACCTCTAGGAGCTATATTAGAATTTTTATATTCTTATATCCAAGAAAAACTCTTTGGTACTGTATCATGGGAATATAATAACTACTTTTTAAGCTTTCAAGGTAGAACCAGTTTGGTACATGGAATATTTTGGGGAATAGTCGGTTTCCTATTTTTAAACTATATGCTTCCTTTTTTATTTAATTTGATTGAAAAGTTCCCCAAAAGAATAATAAATGTTGCTTCCTGTATCATATTAATTTTCATGCTATTTGATTTTACTTTAACAATACTTACTTCAAACAGACAAAATGAACGTCACAAACAAATTGAAGCAAATTCATTTACGGATCTAATGCTAGATAAATATTATCCGGATGAGAAACTAAATAAAATATATTTTAGTCATATAAGAAAAAACTAGCCGCTTCAGAGATTTAAGCTCCGAAAGCGACTAGCTTTTTTATTTTATTTTAAAGTAACTGTTCCATCTGAATTTTCTTGTAGTTTTACACTAGATTTTAAACATACTACTGGTCTAAATCCTACATTTAATGAATCGTAACTATGATAATTTATTGTACTATTATAATCTATTGCCATCAGTAAATCATTTTGACTAGCTGATGGTGATGCAAGCCACATTCCTGTTGCTCCACTAGTTGTTGGTAATACATATAAACTATCTGATGTTGACATATAGCAATAATTTGCCCAGTTTACTCCACCATATCTGCTTATTTGGTATCCTATTTCATTTTCTACTTTTAATCTATAATCTTGACCTGCTTTTCTATTATAAGATGCTATTAGCATATCTATAGTAGGTCCACCTATTGCCCAACTTGCGTAAGATGTATCATCTAGAAATGTACTCCATACATTAGTATCCATTAAGTATGCAACAGCTTTCATATTATTATTTAAACTTGATTCTGTTTCTAAATATGATAACCATTTTTTAGCAGGGTTTTCAGCTAATATACTAGCTGCTCCTTTACTATAATCTTCATCATTTATGACAGTATCTAAAGCTGCACATGTTTCATTCTTTCCTTGAGTCAATTTTATTCCAGATTTTGTTTCTGGTAATTTATCAACATTTATATAATTTGTTGCTATTAAGTATACATTTTTCCCATCAGAATGAAATACTTCCCAACCTTGAATACCGTTTGCTATATAATTAGTTACTTTTGCCCCATAATACTTTGCAACGTTACTATTTATTAGTTCAGCAGCATTTGGATATTCTATTTCCCCTTGGTAAATTTCTACTTCTTTTTTGCCACCAAATAAATTACTTTTTATTAAAACTACTGCAACTACAGCTATTACAATAACAGCTACTACCACGCTAATTATTATCACTAACATTTTACTGCTTTTTTGGTTTTCCATAAACTTCCTCCTAAAAATATATTAATGTCAATTCCTAATATTCATTTTACACTATTTCTCCAACTTTTTGCAATATTTTTAGCTAATTTATTAAAATTGTTATTACATTCTACTTATTATTCATAAATTATTACTTTTTTGGCTATTTTATTGCTATAATTAAGGTTTTATGATAAAATTTTTTTAATACGGGGGTGAATATATTGAAAGACAGAAAAAATATTTTAATTGTGGCTTTATTAATAGCTATAGTAGCTATGTCTGTTGGTTATGCAGCACTAGCACAACAACTAACTATAAATGGTACTGCAAACATTTCTGCTAGTTGGGATGTTAAAATAAAAGAAATCACACCTAAAGTTTTAACTGGTGCATCTGTTAAAGAAGGTTCTCCAACTTTTAACAATACATCTGCTAGCTTTGATGTAGATTTAGAATATCCAGGTGCAAGTGCAACATTTGATGTGACTGTTGAAAATGCTGGTACAATAAATGCAACTTTAGATAGTATTTCTGGTTTAGACGCTGCTAATTCTGATACTCCTACATACATAACTTATTCTGTATCTGGTGTAACTGAAGGTGATGCTCTAAGATCAGGTGATACAACTACTGCTACTGTTACTGTTACTTGGGATCCTTCTCAAGAGTCAGTTCCAGAAACATCAGTTTCAAAAACAGCTACAATTAATTTAAATTATGTTCAAGCAGAATAATTCAGGAGGGAACCATGAGAAAATTAAGAAAAAAGAAAAATAATAAAAAAATTATCTTACTGTTCATTATACTTATGGTTTCCACTGTATTTATAACAACTGGCTATGCAATTTTAAGGCAAAGTCAGCAAATAACTGGTACAGCAAACATAAAAGGAAAATCTGGAACTTCAAATAATGAGTTTGACGTCACACCAACTGTAAAAGATTCTTGGTATGATAATTCCTTTTATGGTTATAATATATCTTTATTAATATCAAATAATACAAACTATAAGACAAATGGTTGGGAAGTAAGTATAGATGTTCCAAGTGACGTTTCAAATATTAACTGCTGGGTAAGTAACTACAGCATTTCAAATGGTAGACTAATTTTTACAAACTTAGATTACAATGGAAAAATTGAACCCGATAGTTCTACTGAGCTTGGTTTTATTCTTAGTACTGCCGCCCCTAATTACAAACCATCTAATATAATAATAAAAATATTTACTGATGAATATCCAGATGGAATAGAATATAAAATAAAAAATAATAATTCTACTACATCTGAATCTAGTGAAAGCGGAAATGAAAATAAAACTGATACTAACACCAATACTGATATTTTTAAAGAAAGTGAAGAAAATGATAACAACTATTCAGCAGGTCCTTTTGATGTAAACTTTGATGTAGTTGCCTCTTGGCCATCAGGAGATCTGTACATAACTCAATATACTGTGACTTTATCAAATTCAACTGATAAGGATATTTCTTCTTGGAAATTTGATATAGTAGACTTAGATAACTTTGAATTTGATACTGTTTGGAATGCAAATTATATAAAAGGTGATTCTGCTCTAACTTTAAGTAATGTTAGTTATAACTCTATAATTAAAGCTTCTGATAGTATAACTTTCACACTTCAATTAAAAAGCAATACACAAAATTATAAACCAAATATTGCAAATAGAATTTACACTAATTAGTATTAGGAGGATATTGTGAAAAATTTTAGTTTTTCTACTATTCTTATATGTTTTTTATTGGTAATTTTTACAATAGCATTGCCTATTTTTATTCAAAAGGATATGGGAGAAATATTCTCATTAATAATTAATCCTATTATTTGGACAGGCATTTCTATTGTTGCCTACTTTAATAATGACAATAATATAAGAGTAAAAGAAAGAGACAGAAAAAATGTTACAAAAACTGTATTAATAATAGTTCTATTTTATATAGTAATCTATTATTTATTAGGATTGTTTTTTGGATTTTTAAAAACTCCATACTCTCATAAGCTATTATCGATAATTAAAAATATGATATCTATTGCTTATGTTATAGTATTACAAGAATACGTAAGATATTTTTTGGTTAATAAATCTGGAAAAGAAAAAAATGGATTGATTTTGATTAGTCTCCTTTTTATAGTAATAAATATAGAATGGATAAGTATATTTAAATTATTTTCCGATGCATCTGAGGGATTTAAATATATATGTTCTAGTTTATTACCCCTAATACTAGACAGTTTTTTGCTTACCTATTTATCTATGAACAGTAAAAATTTACCTGGGACATTCTATAGGGCAATCCCAAAGATTTTTCTACTTATATTCCCTATAGTTCCTGATATAAATTGGTACTTTACTAGTGTATTACAAATATTTCTTCCATTCATTACTTATATAGTAATTAGTCATTATGTATTGACTATAGAAAGAGCTCAGAAAAGTAAAATAAAGAAAAATAATCCTATTAAAACTATTCCTTTTTTAATTCTTACAGTAATTTTTATTTGCTTTATAGCAGGTACTTTTAAAAGTATGCCTGTTGCAGTTGCTTCAAATAGTATGAATCCAGAATTCTACCGTGGAGATGTTGTAATAGTCAATAAGCTAAATCAAAACGAAATAGATAGCATAAAAATTGGAGATATAATTCAATACAAACTAGACAATAAATTTGTTATACATAGAGTTGTAGAAATAATAGATGAAGAGGGTCATATATATAAAACCAAGGGAGATAATAATGATGTTGCTGATTTCAAATATGTATCTTCTAATCAAATAGTTGGAAAAGTGGTTCAAGTAATTCCAAAACTTGGATATCCTTCAATTTGGTTCGGTGAAATTTTGAAAGTTTCGCCACCCGATAACATACAAACTTAATTTTATAAGAGGTAAAAAATGAATAAAGAAAAAACAAAATATTTAAAAGAAAATAAGAAAAAGATATTTTTAATAGTTGCCTTATCAGTTATTCTAATTGCATCTATTACTTGTCTTTTATTTGCTTATAAAATAAATAATAATCCAAATAAAAATTTATTATACTCATATAACATTGGAAAAAACACAGATTATAAGGTAAACTTATATGAAAATAGTTTTATTGAAAAAGATTATTTAACAAAGGGCGAAACCTATATATCTGATTTAGTAAAAAATATAGACACCACTCTAAATTATAACTTTGTATCATCAAAGAAATTAGATTTAAAATATACTTATAATGTAAAGGCTACCATAGTTGGAGAGTATCAAAATTCTTCAAATGAAAAATCTTCTAAAGTATGGAAAAAAGATTATGTACTTGTTGAAGAAAAAACTGAATCAAAAGAACAAACTACAAATTTCATAATTAATGAAAAACCTAATATTGATTTTCCATTATATAATAATGCTGTTTCTGAATTCAGAAAAAATTTAAAACTTCCTATAAATGCTTCACTTGAAGTGGTTATGAATGTGAAAGTACTAACTACAGATGAAGATGGAAATGATAAAATGCTAGATGATTCTGATGTAAATCTAAACATTCCACTTAATAAACAAGCATTTAGCATAACAACTGATATTAAAGATAATGAATCTAAAAATGTATATGGGGATAGCATTAAAGAAGAAAACAACATACTATTATATATTTCTATATTACTATTTATTTTAGACATGGTAATATTTACCCTAAACTTTAAAGAAATAACTGCAAAAACTCATGTAAAATCAAAATATAAATCTGATCTAAATAAAATATTAAAAACGTATGGTGATGTTGTTGTAGAAATTGTAAATCCAGTAAAAACTAAACTATCTGGAGTTATAGATGTAAAAAATTTCAATGAAATGATTGATTTAGAAGAAGAACTTCGTACTCCTATTCTATTTTATGAAATTCCTGGAAGAGATGAAGGCTGGTTTACTATTATACATCAAGAAATTTTGTATAGATATGTATTAAAAGATTCAACTAATACAAAAGGTGATGAAAATAATTCTAATAAAAGAAGAAATAAAAATTAAAAGTCTGGATTTTCCAGACTTTTTTAATCATCTTCACTCTCATGATGTTTACACCAATTATCAGCTTCGTTTTCTGACTTATCTAACTTACAAGTATATGTTCCATCTCTATTCTCTACACCGTGAATACAGTTTTCACAAGTATCATATTTTCCTCTTCCCATAAGCTACCTCCTTATTCATAAACTTCTATGATAATATCTCAATTTTTATAAAAAGTCAAGAAAAAGAGAGTAGAATTAACTACTCTCTTTTAAGATTACCTTTTGTATCCGCATGTAACGTCTTCAAAGATTTTCTCAAGGAATTCTATACTTTCAAACAGATTGTCTAAAGTAAGATTTTCCTTAATTTCTTCCACGAACTCATCAAATTCTTCCTTGGCCTTCTTAGCTTTTGTAGTATTTATTTTCCTAGTGCTTATCCTTTCATAAAAATTGAAATCGGGGTATTTTATTTTTACTTCTTTATCAAAAATAAAACTTAAAGCCTTTTTATTTTCTGAATTTGCGATTTCCGCATTTTCTTCAACGTTTAAGCCAATGAGATTATTCTGAAGTTCTAAGTGTACAAACACCTCTTCTCCGTTAATAGTTCTTTTGCCAAGTTCTGGGAACATTTCCTCTTTGATTTTATCAAATTTATCAGTGCGTAAAGCAGGTAGTGTTTCAATCAGTGCTCTGTACAGCCTCTTGTTGTTTGCCTCTTTTACCATTTTCTTTAGCGCAGGAAAATTGTTGGCTCTGCAAGAATTGCAATTAATATTAACAGCCTTGCCATTTTTCAACTTTACGCATTTTTCGGAAATTTTGTCAAGCTCTTCTGGAGTAACATATATGTTAGCCTCACCCTTCCAAGAATACTCAACAACATATTCATATCCAGACACATAAACTAACTTTTGAACAACAGGCTCAATTTTCTTCTGATTATCTATAGCAGCTAAAAGTTCTTCTTCGTACTCTGCTTTCAATTGCTGCGCAAGCGGATTGTTATCATCCCTTTCTCTTATTTTCTTTATGCATCTTCCATAATAATAGTATTCTGTAAAGGAAAAGCATACTCCATAACTCGGGTCATAGTATGGTTCAATTCCTCTTTCCACTTCGAAAGCTTCTGGGTAATTTCTGAGTAAGAAATCAACTGAAATCAGGCTTACCATGGAGATAATATGAATCTCACTAAAAAATCCCCATTTTTCAAACTGTATATCATGTGGAATTCCTATAACATAATCCGAATACCTGCCGTAAAGTATAGAATTTTTATCTATATACCTTGACTCGCATGTATTTTTTACGCTTACGTATGAACCCATTTCGTACATATAAATGTTGTCCAACATTCCGGAAAAACAAGACTTCAATATTGCTTCGGTATCATGAGAATCACTGAAAGTAATTTTTCCAGAAAGCGCTCTTTTGATTTTGGCTATGAGCTCTTTTATTCTGAAAAAACGCTTTGCAATTATTCCTTCCTTCTTAAAATTGATAGCCTTGTTTGTTTCAAACTTTTTGTATATTTGAAGCTCGGCCAGAAGATCACTTTCTGAAGTTCCAATATGAAAACTTCTGTAATTTTCTTCTTTGAAGTTAACCATGCTACCTATTTCAAGAATTGCTGCTATTATTATAACATCGTTTACTACTCCATTCTTTTCAGCTTCTAGGATCATTCTTGCGTACCTTGCAGATATTGGCATTTCTGCCATTCTTTTACCCATAGAAGTGATCTTACCATCTTTTCCGATTGCTCCAATCGATGTTAATAACTCCTTAGCGGTATTTATGGATTCGATCTCTGGCTGATGATAAAATGAAATATTTGCCGGATCAATTTCAACAGCCTCAAATCTTAAGACTATCTGATCAAGGTTAAGCCTTTTAATCTCGGGCTGTGAAAACTGTGGCCTATTTGCATAAGGCTTAGCAGCTGGATCCAGGATATATACACCCTCTTTTGTTCTTCCAGCTCTTCCTTTTCTCTGCAATAGATCAGCTTTGCTGCATTCTCTTATAACAATTCCTTCAACGCCATTATCTGTTACCATGATTTTTTCAAGACCAGAATCAACAACGGCATCAATGTCAGGAATTGTAATTGAGGTCTGAGCTACGTTGGTAGCTACTACTACTTTAGGGACATCATAAACTTCAAAACATTTTTTCTGTTCATTCATGCCAAGCTCGCCGTGAAGTGGTAATATAACACATTCTTTCTGCTGCGCTGACAATTTCAAAATTACATCCCCTATTTCTGCTTTACCAGGCATAAACACAAGGATGTTTCTTCCTTCATCGATAAGATCACAGATATCTGTAATAAATTCCTTACCTATTCTTTCATGAACCGGAAAAAGCCTACCAGGAACTTTAACACTTGCTACTTTTGAAGTGTTAAAAAAGTTGCTAAGCTGGAAATCTGATTCAAGTGTTGCAGTCATGATGACTAACTTAGTTTTCCAGCCTTCGCCTATTCTCTTATTTGCCCAGGCAATCAGCGCTTCAATGTTTAAGTTCCACTCGTGAACTTCATCGATTATCAAAACGCTCTTTTCGTTTTTATCTGTTTTTGAGCAAATCTCCTTGATCAATTGAAGTCCATCTGTGCAAAACAGAATTTTTGTGTCAGCGGATGCTAAGGCTTCAAAGCCTGTTTTAAATCCAACTGTTTTTCCAAGCTCTTCGCCAATTTCCTCAGCGACTCTTTCTGCAACTGTACGGGCTGCTATTCTCCGCGGCTGAGTTACAACGACGTTGTATCCCAACTTAAAGAGCATTTGAGGAACCTTAGTGGATTTTCCAGCTCCTGTTTCTGCAGTAATGATGCACACATCATTATTTTCGATTGCATCCAGAATTTCCTTCTCTTTTTTCTCAATTGGTAATAACATAAATCATTCTCCTTAATTAGTTTTTTTACATTATTAAATGTAAAATTTTGGTTAGCTACATTGATATTATACCATATTTATGTAAATTAATCAAGAAAATATCTTGCATAAAATCTTACTGTATAAGATTTCATACAAGATATTTCAATTTAAATTTTTATTCTAATATAGCTTTTATTCTTCTAACACCACTAGAAGATGACTCTTCTTTTTTTATCTTAAATTTTCCAAGCTCACTTGTTCTATTTACATGTGGTCCTCCACATAGTTCTTTAGAAACTTCTCCTATAGAGTAAACGCTTACTTCATCTGGGTATTTTTCAATAAACATACATTCAGCACCTGATTTTATAGCATCTTCCTTGCTCATGTATTCTTTTTTTACTTCTAAATCTTCAGCTATCCATTTATTAACTAAATCTTCAACTTCTTTCTTTTCAGTATCAGTTAATTTATGATCGCAATTAAAGTCAAATCTCATTCTTTCAGAAGTTATATTACTTCCCATTTGATGAATATTCTTATCTATAACAACTTTTAAAGCTGCATTTAATAAATGTGTAGCAGTGTGATATTTAGTTTCTATTTCACCACTTGAACTTAATCCACCTTTAAACTCTCCTGCAGTAATTCTAGATTTTTCTTGGTGTTCTTTAAACTTTTGGTTAAATCCTTCAACATCAACTTCTAATCCAAGTTCAGAAGCAAGCTCTTGTGTAAGTTCCAATGGAAATCCATAAGTATCATACAATTTAAAACTAGTTGGTCCATCGATCTTCTTTAATCCTGAATTTGAAATATTTTTTACTACTTTTTCAAATTCTTTCATTCCAGAATTTAAAGTTTTTTCAAATTTCTTTATCTCTTTATTTAATTCGTTTATTATAAACTCTTTTGAATCAACTAAATTTTTATAGAATTCTCCATAAACTTCATCTATATACCAAAGAGCTATTTTGCTAAATATATCCGTAGAAACTCCTAATTTTTTGGCATATCTAACTGCACGTCTAATAAGTCTACGAAGTATATATCCTGCTCCGACATTAGAAGGAAGTAAATGTTGTTCATCTCCTAAAAGCATAACACTAGTTCTTACGTGATCAGCAATTACCCTCATAGCAAATGTATCAGAATCATTATTACTATATTTTTTTCCTGATTCTTCTTCTAATATTTTAATTGCACCACTGAACAAATCCGTTAAATAAACATCTCCATTTGTATTAAGGAAGGCTAATATTCTTTCAAATCCCCAACCAGTATCAACATTTTTCTTTTCTAATAACTTATATTCGTTGTCATCAACTCTGTCGTATTGCATAAATACGTCATTACCAATTTCTACATAATGTCCACAATCGCATGATGGATTACATTTATCTGAACAAGCTTCCTTATCAGTAATATAAAACATCTCACTATCTGGTCCACATGGTCCTCTTTCAAGTTCCCACCAGTTATCTTCTTTTGGTAAATAATAAATGTTCTCTTTCAAAAATCCTGATTTTTCTCTTAGTTTAGCAGTTTCATCATCTCTTGGAACACTTTCATTTCCTTCAAATACAGTTGCTGCTAATCTTTCTTTAGGAAGTTCAAAGACTTCTGTTAACAACTCATAACTCCATTTAGTACGATCTTCTTTAAAATAATCTCCTAAACTCCAACTTCCCATCATTTCAAAAAATGTAACGTGACTTGAATCACCAACTGACTCAATATCGTTAGTTCTAACACACCCTTGAATATTGCAAAGTCTTGTTCCTAAAGGATGCTTTTTTCCTAAAAGATAAGGCATTAAGGGTTGCATTCCCGCTACATTAAATAAAACTCCAGTTGTTCCATCTCCAATTAAAGAAGTTTGACCAATATCAACATGTCCTCTTTTTTCATAAAATTCTATCCATGCTTTACGAAGTTCTTTTGATGTCATTTTTTTCATAAAAATTCCTCCTATAAACAAAAATAATATTTAAAATTTGATTATACTAAAAATCAAATACTATAAACTAAAACATCTAAAATATGATATTAAATATTTTAACATCGTTATTTTATCACACCTTGAAAGTTTTTTCAATACATAATAAAAAATATATATTAGACATTATCCGGCATTATTTTACTTTTATATTGCATATTTTAATAATAATATAATAATATTTTTATATGAGGTGAAAATAGTATGGAAAACAAAAGATACAAAATTATAATTACTATATTTGTAATAACAACTATAATAGCTGGAAGCTTAGCAGTTTATTTTTTCATTGACAAAAATAAAGAAGTTAACAATCTACAAACTAGTTTAAATCAAAATAAAACAGAATTAGAAAAGGTAAATAAAGAACTAAGCGATACTAAATCACTACTAAATAATACAGGAAGCAAAGAAACTACAGAAAGTAAAAATGATGATAATATCACTAAAGCTAGTATACCTGTAAGCGATTTATTTGGTGTTGATCCAACGATTATAGCTAAAATTGTAGATGGAAATCTTATGTATTACTTAAATACTGATAATAGTAATTATTTTTCAACTACAATATCAGATGACAAATATGTAAAACTAGATTCTGATGTTAAAAGAATAAAATCTGTAAGTATTTCAAGTGGCGTTCAGACAACTTTTTTAGTAATAAAAAATGATGGATCCGTGTATGATTTACATGTTGGAAACGATTATAACGATAGCACACCAAAAGTTATATATTCAAAATATGAACCTTTTGATGGTGAAAAAATCGATGATATAAATAGTATCATTGGCTTTTCTGGTGCCAGAGCAGGAATTGAAGCTAACGTAACACTATTAGATGGAACAAAAAAAGATATTAACTGGGGAAATGGTGTATAATAAAAAGAGAAGAAATGTGAAACAATCTCATATTTTCTTCTCTTTAATTTTCTTATTTATTTACTAATTCTAAAATTTCCTTTGGAAGATATCTAGAAACATCTTTTTTGTTTCTAAGCATTTCCATAACCATGCTCGAACTAATATTACCAAGATTGCCTGCTCTAATATAAACAGTATCAAGGCCGGATATCTCTTCATTAATAGATGCCAGATTTTCTTCATATTCGTAGTCCATACCATTTCTGATACCCCTGACTAAAAAAGTAGAATTAAAATCCAAAGCAGCATCTGCAGAAAGATTATCATAAACAATAACCTCTACATTATCCAGTTTTTCTCTGATAAGTACTTGTTCAATTGCTTCTTTCATCAACTCCTTGTCAAATCTCCGAGTTTTTTTAGGATGAATACCAATTCCAATTACAACTTTATCAAAAAGTTGTGCAGATTTAGCAACTACATGCAAATGTCCATTTGTAAATGGATCAAAGCTTCCTGCGTAAAAACCAATTCTCATAAAAAAGTCCTCCTTCAATTGTTTTGGAATATTACCCTAAGTATTTATACTTTGGGTTAGCAAATCGATGCGTGACAATTATAGCACATTTTATATAATTTTGCAAATTACAATAATAATAGATGCATTTTAAAGTTCTCTAAATGGCCAAATAGGATTTTTTTATTGAAGCATTGTTTTCTTTTATCACTACTAACAATTAATTCATATTTTAAGCAAATATAAATTAATACAAATACAAGAATTAAAATTACTTAAAAGAAAAACTGTAACTATTATAAAATAATTACAGTTTAGAGTTAATTTTAAACAAAGTTAACATTTACAGGAAATCCCAGAACTTTTTTTATATCATCGTATATTTTCATTGTATAATCTATTTTACACAAATATTCATCTGGATCAAAATTATATTGAGGATCTGATATTTTAGCTACCCAAGTTGATTCCTTTGAATCATAATATATACTTTTAATTTCTTCCACATAAAATGTAGAATAGCTATCGAGAAAATATTCTCAAGTTACAGAAAAATTAGTATGCGTCTATTATACCAAATTTTACTTAAAATCACAACTTTTTCATTGTGATACATATTTTGGACATATTACAATACAAATAATCAAAATTTTTGATAATATTTATTAATATATAATAGCCAACAATCTGCTTACGCAGACCATTGGCTATCCATTGATTTAATCAATAATCTTCTTCACAGTTATAATAATAATTATGGAGCATTTCTATAGTCGGAATTGGTGCCCAGACGTTTTGGGGAAGAGTACTTTTTAAATATTCTCTGACTTCTTCTGGTGTATTTTCATTATGTGCGACAAAATATCTAATTCCAAAATCATACTCCAATCTTAATAAATAAAGGGTTTTAGGCAGAGTGTTTTTATTTATAGCTACATTTCTTATAATAACTGGATTTTCATCGCAAGACAAATAATCCAAAGTTTCACTTAAAGTGCTTTCATTTCTTGCGACTTCAAATCTTACGCTATCAAATTTATCATGTGATAAATAATCTAGAGTTTTACCCGAAGTAGCCGGATTTTTAGCCACCTTTTGCCTAACATCTGAGTCTTCATCCTTCGACAAATTATCCAAAATCACATCAGTTGCATTCAAGTTAGAAGCAACATTTTGCCGAACCATAGAATTTTCATCCTTCGACAAAAATTCAAGGACTTCCGTCGAAACAAAAGCAGAGCTTGCAATTGCTTCTTTTACTCCATTTTCGAGTTTGTTTAAATCAATATTCATATTTTCCTCCTTAACAAATTTGTTTACAAGGGTTACTTAAGTTTCACAATTATTGTCACAACCATTCCATTCTTTCCTATCTCGTATGGCAAAATGACATTCGTTGTTCTTCCTCCTTTACAATAATTATTGTTAAAAGTTACTACTTGCATATTGGCAAGATAACTAACTTACAGAAGTATTATACCACAAAACGTTGAATTATTCAATAATTGGATCAATTCATTTCAAATTACTCTAAATGCAATTATTCTAATTAACCAACATAAGGTAAAAATAATCTGATAAAAGTAATTAAAAGAATTTCTTCTGACTTCAGGAATAGAATTTTGATTTTAAATTTAAAGTAAAATTAAATAATGTATATTAAAAAAAAAATATTTATTTTGTAATTATTTCTCATTTTCAAAATATGTAAATTGTACATGAGAACTCCACAAAAAAAGCAGCAGAAAAATTTTTGGTTGCTTTCTTTGTATTTCCAATCTTTTTTAGTATTTTGCCCCCAACTATTGACATTGAGCCCAAACTACTTGTGGTTCTAATGATGCCAATAAAGTAGGTATATACAATTTTGGTCTCTCATAAAGATTACTAAAAATATCAACCAATTTACTAAAGTATATCTGCCTTTTATAAATTTGGAATAGGCTTATAACAATTTATACTGTTACATAAAATTATATATTCAATTCACATTTTACATCATCTAATAATTGATTAAATAATATTTGTCTATTTTCTGATGTATCAATGCATTTTATATTATACATCTTACAATCACTTATAATCTTCTTTTCTATATCTTTATAAAATGTAAAATGTTTTAATAATTCATCATCTGACCTTCTAGTAGTCCATTCTTCTTTTGAATCAAACTTCCTACAATTTTCTAAAATTTGTTCAGGAGTTAGCTTTTCAGTTACAAAATAATAAACAATCATATCTTTTAAATCAAAATATTTAGATAAATCTTCTGGCAAGATAGAATCTCCATTTATAATGAAACCTAGTTCTTTCCCGTTTTTATTAATATTTTTTTGTATAAACAAATTTAAAAATTCAGGCAATTTATTTTCTTTTAAGTTATCATGAATAAATCCAATTGGAATATTAGGAACAGTTCTTTGTAATGCAGAAATGATTGTGTCAACTTCTATAATTTGATAGTTATTAAATTCTTTTTGTATCATTTTTGAAAATGTAGTTTTCCCAGTTCTACATATCCCAAGTATCATTATATTTTTCATATTTGCTCTCCTTTACTCATTTTTACTGCTTGTTTTAACAATTCTTCCAATGAGTTTATTGGATTTTTATTATATTCTAAATTATATAACCAATCCAAATAGTGTGTTCTATAAGCACCATCCGGTCTACCATATATGCATTTTTTACTTTTTAGCCAATACCCAAATTCTACATTTGTAGTTAATCCTAACATTGACGGAAATTTTCTTGGCACCCAAAATAATATCACATTTGAATTTATATAACACTCTCTTTCCCAAGATACCTGTTCATCTTTTGTTTTAAATACTGGCGTTTCGTCTTTTAGCTCCGGAACATATACAATTCCATCATAACCAATATTTTGCAATATATCCAAAGCTTCTTTTCTCCAACTAGCTACTTTATTATTTCTGGGAGTTGGCCCGCATAATGATATTGCTTTAGTACTTTTTTCAATTTTATCACCATAATATTTTACTTCCATATATACCTCACTCCGTAATTTTTGAAAATAAGTCATCATATATTTTATTACTATCAAGTCTTTGAACAAATTTTATTTTATGTCTAAATTTTGTTAGTTTAAATGATGTATCTTCCTTTATTTTTGGACAACTTATTTCCATTGTTTTAAACCATTCTTCATTAATCATATATGCTACAACACTAATATCCCATATAACTCTTCTTATTTCTTCAGTACCATAATCATCTGTAAATATATCACAAAAATAATTACACAATTCATTAGCATTTCTTATTCTACTTTCTAATTCATATTTTGAAATCATTAGTCCATAGCTTACCGGATAAGTTGGAATTATAGTTATTTTTACTTTACTATCAAATACATATCTAACAGCTTCAACGTCTTGTCTAAAATTAAAATCATTATTTTTCATAAATAAAAAATTAGTTCCTAACCAAATTACTTCTATTTTTTTTATTATTGATGGTTCCTTTTTTATTGCTAAAGCAATATTAGTTATGCACCCTATGCTTAAAATATATGTTTTGTCATTTTTCTTAGCTATTTCTATTATTTTATTAACCGCATCATTTGTTTGGTCTGAATCGTTTGTAAAATATTCTGTAGCACCTTTAAATATTATCTCATCATTTTCTTCATTGCACATTTTAAATATTTTCTTAGCTACCTCATAGCTTTTATCAATTGACGTTTTTGTATTATATTGACCTTTGGTAAATGGTGCAATTGTAACTGCTTCTAAATTTAATGTATCTTTTGATTTTAATACATATGCTAAGGCAATTTGGTCATCTATTTCATTATATAAATCTGTGTCTAATATTATATTTTTCATTATCGTATCCTCTTTTAATTTACAAATATTATATCATATATTTTATCAAAAAAAATAAAAATATAATAAATTTTATGGCGTTGCTATAAAATTGCATAAAAAAATCTCTAAAGTATTGATATTTCAATATCTTTAGAGATTAAAATTTGGTGGGAATGACCGGAATCGAACCGGTACGAGGTTTAACCCTCGCAGGATTTTAAGTCCTGTGCGTCTGCCAGTTCCGCCACACTCCCAACTGACAATTGTTATTATAGCATTCTTTGAAAAGAAAGTCAATAATTTTAGACAAAAAAAGATAAGTATTTAATACTTATCTTTTTAAATCTCTATTATTCAACTTTTGTTCCACATTCAGTACAGAATTTTCCATCAACTTTTGTTCCACAGTTTGGACATTTTTTCTCTACTGGAGCTACTGGTTTTTTAGCACCACACTCAGAACAGAAATTTCCATCTACTTGTTTTTTACAATTTGGACATTCCCAAGTATTTGATGCTGGAGTAGCAACTACTGCTTGAACTGGAGCTGCTTGTTGTGCTGGTTGTTGTTCTTGTACTTGTGCAGCTGTGAATCCTTGTTGTTGGAATGGAGCTTGTGCAGTTCCTCCAACCATTCCATTAGATGCCATGTTCATCATTCCTACACCCATAAATCCATTTGCTGCACCATTTGCATTATTAGCTGCATCTTGAACAGCATTTGCATATGCTCCAACAAGTGTACCTTGTTGCATAAATGAATTTGAGCTAAGTTCATAATTATCAATTTTCTTTTCTGATTCGTCTGTAAGAGTTACAGATTCAACAACAAATCCTACAAGTTCAATTCCTCTTTCTCTTATAGGAGCATCAAAGACTTTTTCATCCATGATTTTCTTAATTTCGTCTGTTTGACTTGGTAATTCTAATACTGGAACTTTATGTTCTGATGTTCCAAGTTCATTTAAGACATTTTGGAAAGCTGCGATAACTTCAGATCTCATTTGATCAACTAATTTATCCTTTGTAAATACATCAGCTGTACCAGCAATTTTATTCATGAATAATGCTGGATTAGAGATTGTGAAAGTATATTTACCAAAACATTTTACTTCAACACGTAATGGTGTCATAACTCCAGTCATTTGATTTGGGATTGGATGTGACCAATCTTGGAATGGAACTGGTGCTGGTGTTCCAAATAAATTATTTATTATTTCTTTTGTATTAAAGAAAAATACTGCTTGTTGTTTAGCTGTTGCACCATTATATGTAAATCTTTGCCACATTTCTTTGAATACGTCACCAAATTGACCAGCAAAGAAAGATGGTGTAGCAGATGAATCGAAAGTATATATACCTTCTTCCGCAGTTGCTTCTATAACTCTACCATTATCATAAAGGATTGCACATTGTCCAGGAGCAACTATGATTGTACTACCGTTAGAAATTACACCATTTGGTGTTGTTTTTTTAACCATAAGTACATCATTTGTCATATCTTCACATCTTATGGCCTCTTTCCATTGATCATGTAGTGTGCTTCCTACAGCACCTACAGCTGCTTTAATTAAACCCATTTAATTACCTCCTAATTATAGTCCTCTTTATAAGAAGACATCTTCCATATTTTTAGATTAATAGACTCCAGGTGAGTTGTACTATACTCTGCTGAACAATATTCACATGTGCCTATATCTAACCTCTTAAGTGGTGCCCCACAATTGGGACAACTAATACCAAATACTAAGCCATATTCTTCTTGCTTAGCTTCGTCATAAACATATACAAACTTTGTTGTATATCTAGTTTGTTTTTTTACATCTTTAAAATTCTTAGATAGTTTTTTGTTTTCAGTAGAACTTTCTTCATAATAATATTCAAGTGTTGATGAAATAGTAACGGTTGCTATTCCATCTCTTTTTTCATAACTTTTAATTGCATGTTTATGAAAATTCACCGCATCATATTTTACGCTCATCCCAAAACTTTTTAAGTCTTCAATTTTTTCCTTCACAGTTGGAAATACAAATCTAAGATCATCATCTTTTAAAATTATATTATAGTTTTTTTGTTCTATAGCATTAAATATTTTTCTTAAATTTGTTTCTACTTTATTATACAAAATATCTTTATTAAAATCGGGAAAATCTTTAATAATAGTAGGTTCCAGAAGTCTTGTCATTCCTGCTACATCTTTAACTCTAGAATATTCTTCAATTTCTAAATTTTGTGCATTTCCTGCGGCCTGCAAAAGAGATTTAAAGTTACTAGAACCACCTACTGCCTTTTTTATTTTACTAACAATTACAATTATTAAAATAATTATCACTAGGGTAATTCCTATAATTGCTCCTAAAAATCCTTGTAAAAATTCCATCATAATCCTCTCGATACAATTATATTATAACAAATCATGTAAATTGTCAAATTTTACTTACTTGTTTTTTTCTTACTAGATACTTTGCTTTCTATTAAATACCAAAGTGAAGTAGAAATAAACATTGAAGAATAAGTACCAACAAGTATACCAATTATTAATGGTAATGAAAATATTATAAAGCCAACAAATAATGAACTGATTTTGTATATTTGGCTTTCAAAGATTGCAGATATAAATATAACAGATAATATAAAACCAAATACCCAACCTAATCCTATTTTAATTAGAAAGGATAAAGCTCTCTTTCTTTCTTTTTTGCTTCTATTTTTAATGATATTTTACGTGTAGAACCTGCATTTATTTGCTCTAATTTTATCTCTTCTTCTCCTACACTTTGGATTCCTTCATAAGTTTCATTTTCAGTTACAAATTTGAAGTTACTGTTTTTTAATCTAATGCTTCCATTGAAATATCCTTCATTTTTTACAGCTATTTCAACAGTTAGATTTTGTATACTGTCAATTGCTCCTTCTATTTTTTCTTGTTCTTCTAATCGTGCAGAAACAACAATAATAGGTTTTGAAGAAATTTTTTTAATTTCTTGAATTACTTCAAGACCATCAATATCTGGTAGACCTAAATCTAAAATAACGATATCAGGTTGATGACTATAAAAAAGACTTAATGCTTCATGACCCTTTGTTGTCATTAATATACGATATCCTTCTTGTTCAAAAGACATTTGCAAAAAATGAGAAATATATGGAATAACTAAAGTTAAAAATGTAATAAGGGGGCAAAAGAAAAATGGCAAATAAAAAAAGTCAAAAAAATACAATAATAGGATCAATTATAACGGTTATAATATTAATAATATTAACAATAACAGGAAATGACTCACAAATATTTAAATCA
>OIYY01000630.1_pt1 | contig 23566 bp, 22 predicted proteins | sample 1588341 | NCBI WGS metagenome assembly OIYY01 (sample SAMN03283287) | human gut metagenome | biome: human-associated habitat; material: feces | host: Homo sapiens | place: Peru | collected 2012 | reverse complement strand
CGGGCCCCCGTCAATTCCTTTGAGTTTCACCGTTGCCGGCGTACTCCCCAGGTGGACTACTTAACGCTTTCGCTGTGCCTCCCAGGGCACAGTCGCCCCGGAAAGCTAGTAGTCATCGTTTACTGCGTGGACTACCAGGGTATCTAATCCTGTTCGATCCCCACGCTTTCGTGCCTCAGCGTCAGTAGCGCGCTGGAAAGCTGCCTTCGCAATCGGAGTTCTGCGTCATATCTATGCATTTCACCGCTACACAACGCATTCCGCCTTCCTCGCACGCACTCGAGCACGCCAGTTTCAACGGCGACACCGGGTTGAGCCCGGAACTTTGACCGCTGACTTGGCGCGCCGCCTGCGCACCCTTTAAACCCAATAAATCCGGATAACGCTCGCATCCTCCGTATTACCGCGGCTGCTGGCACGGAGTTAGCCGATGCTTTTTCTTCGGGTACTCTCAATACGGGACGCGTCCCGCACGTTACTCCCCGACAAAAGAGGTTTACAATCCGTAGGACCGTCCTCCCTCACGCGACTTGGCTGGTTCAGGCCTGCGCCCATTGACCAATATTCCTCACTGCTGCCTCCCGTAGGAGTCTGGTCCGTGTCTCAGTACCAGTGTGGGGGACCTTCCTCTCAGAACCCCTACGCATCGTCGCCTTGGTGGGCCGTTGCCCCGCCAACTAGCTAATGCGCCGCATGCCCATCCCCTACCGGCTGGCCTTTCCCCCGAGGGCCATGCAGCCTCCGGGACTATGGGGGATTAGTCCGCATTTCTACGGGTTATACCCCTGTAGGGGGCAGGTCGCATACGTGTTACTCACCAGTGCGCCGGTCGCCGTCAAGCGTATTGCTACGCCCTCGCTGCCCCTCGACTTGCATGTGTTAAGCCTGTCGCTAGCGTTCATCCTGAGCCAGGATCAAACTCTTCGTTGTTGATTGTATCTTATTTTTACTTCTTCTCGGAAATAATAATTTGAATACGCTAAACGCCTAAGTTGATTTCTCGTCCCGGCCCGGCCGATGATTCATTTTCGCCTTTATGCTGTACCTGTCGTTCAGGAACCGACGGGACTGATGTCCCATCTTGTTCTCTTGTACTACTTGTCAAAAAACTGCAACATTTCAATGATCTCGCTTCCCGTAACGGAGTGTTACCCCTGAAAAGCGAGTGCAAAGTTAGAACTTTTTTCAATACCAGCAAAATATTTCGGGAGAAAAATTTCACGCTTTTTTATAACTCACTGAAAATCTGAAAGAAGAATTTTTATTTTTTTTCGCCGTTTTTCAAGCCATACGCCAAATCGGGCTTTTTCAGCGAAACACCTGAAACACCCGAAGCACCTGAAACACCTGAAACACCTGAAACACCAGTTCAGAAATTAGAAATTTGAGGTTAGAAATTAGATTTTGGAGGTCGGAAATTGCGTTTTAAGCATTATGGGAGCGAAGATAGGATAAGGAAGTGGGGGTGTGCAAGGGTAATATGGCAATAATTTGGAGAAATGTGTGGTTTGAGATTAGTTTGCTTTACACATTAATATAATAGAGCGATTTTTTAAGGGGATACGACGGTATGGGAAATTTATTTGAAATAGGAATCTATTTTGAGGCGATGCGCCACGGCGTTAAGCAAGGCTATTTCGGTATCTGCCACTTTTTCGTCGGCATCAATTACCTCAACAAGTTTTTTCGCGAGGAAGATTTTTCCTTCGGTAGAAGCATTGCCCATCACATCAATCGCCAAAGGCAACGGAATTTCGCGCGCCAACAAGAAAGTTTCGTTGTCAACGCCAAGGCTGCTTAAAATTTTCTTGACAGCCACACATTCGCGTGCGTCAATCAGTCCGTCGGCATTTGCCATTTCGATAAGAATGCTTGTGAAAGCTATTTTTTGATTCTGTGTGAGCATTTTGATGAAGTTTGTTTATGAACACACAAAAATACAGATTTCAGCCGAATAACAGAAAAAGATTTGCTGAAAATTTAACGATGTCGTAATTTTGCATTAAAATTAATAAAATGAAAAGAATGAAACAACTATTAGCATCACTGCTGATTGCCTTGGCGGCAATTGGCAGCATGGCACAAAATGCAAAGAAACATGAGTTCAGAGGCGCATGGCTCCACATCATCGGTCAGAGCCAATACGCAAAAATGACTCCTGAAGAGACCCAAAAGTACCTCATTTGGCAACTCAACGAACTTAAAGCCAACGGCGTGAACGCCATTATCTGGCAAATCCGCCCACAAGCCGACGCAGCCTACCCCAGCCAACTCGAACCTTGGAGCAAATGGATTAGCGGCACTGCCGGCGTGGCACCAACCCCAGTGTGGGACCCATTGCAATTTATGATCGACGAAACCCACAAGCGCGGCATGGAACTGCACGCTTGGATCAACCCATACCGCGTGACCAGCGGAAAGGACGACAAACCTGCACAGGGACACATTTACTATCAGCACCCTGAGTGGTTTGTGAAATATGCCGACGGCAAGATTTACTTCGACCCTGCTTTGCCCGAAAGTCGCAACTTCATCGACGTGGTGGTGCGCGACATCATCAACCGCTACGATGTGGATGCCATTCACATGGACGACTACTTCTACCCTTACCCAGTGTCCGGCGTAGAATTTCCCGACAGCGCATCGTGGGAGAAATACGGAAAGGCTGAAGGTTGGACCGACAAAGGCGACTGGCGCCGCCACAATGTGGACTTGCTCATCGAACAACTTCACAACACCCTGCAAGAGGTGAAGCCTTGGGTGCAACTTGGTATCAGCCCATTCGGCATCTGGCGCAACAAGAAAACCGACGCTCGCGGTAGCGAAACCCACGGTTTGGAATGCTACGACGCACTTTACGCCGACTGCCCCAAGTGGACCAAGGAAGGTTGGGTAGATTACATGGTGCCTCAACTCTACTGGGAACAGGAACACCCAAGAGCAAGCGGTGAAAAGTTGATGCCCTGGTGGAACGGCGAAGCATACGGCCGCGGCATGTACTATGGTTTTTCGGTGGCCAACGTAATGACACATAAAGACACCCGCGACAGCACCATCGACAACCAACTCGGCGAAAAGATGGAACTGCTCCACAAACTTGACAACGTGAATGGCGTGGTTTGGTGGCCAGGCTACACCTTGACCAACAACTTCAAGGGCGTGGGCGACATGCTCAAACGCAAGTACATGACCACACAAGCGCTTCCACCCGTATATACTTGGCTCGACAACAAAGCGCCAGAGGCAGTGAAGAAACTCAAGGCACAGGCAAGTTGCTGCGAAACCGTGCTGCGCTGGAACGCCCCAAAAGCCACCGACGCAATGCAAAAGGCTGCCCGATATGTGGTGTATCGCTTCAAAAAGGGCGAGGCAGTAGATACCAACAAGGCAGAAGCCATTGTGGAAATCACCGGCGAAACCTGCTACCACACCCACGGCACACTTAAAGGCAAATATGTGTATGCCGTGACCGCAGTGGATAAGTGCAACAACGAATCTGCACCTGCTACTGTGGAAGTGGAAATCACCAAATAAAGATACACTACGTTCAATCAACGAAGATGATTGGAATTAAAACAACGGCAACAGCCATTATCGACTTTTTAGCACGTCCGCTAACACGAATGTGGGCGTTCACCTTGTCGGTAATGGCTGTTTACATTCCTCTGAAATACGGTTTGGGAGGCGTAATCCTGCAAATGAAATACATGATTCCCGAACTGTTCACCCTCTCGCTGCTCCTGTCGCTGGTGGAGAAAGACAAATGGCGCACGGCTCTGGAATGGGTGTTCATCATTCTGCTCGGCTTGCTGAGCACGGTGGAGGTGTGGCTATCGAACCACTTCAACCTGCCGCTGTCGTACCAAGCCATACAACTGCTAATGGAAACCAACCCACGCGAATCGAGCGAGTTTTTCCACGGATTCGTGCTTCAGTCCTACACACTCCGATACCTCATTACATTCCTTCTTGGATTGGCTGTGGCGGCAGTGCTGTATCTGATTCGGGCGAAAGGCACATTGCTGCCGCTGTTCCGCAAATTGGCGCAATACCCTCGCTGCAACATGGTGGCGAAAGTGGTGCTGATAGTGGCTGTGGGCACATTCTACTATGTGCGCACCGGTTGGCTCTCGATGCAGCCACACTACTGGTACTCGATGACGAGTACATCGGTGAGCGAATTTGAGAAGCGATTCACCGAAGGCGAACAAGCCGGCGGCTGCGGAGCGTGCACGCCATTGAGCCGAGTGATGCACGGCATCAGACTCTACGAACTCACCTCCAAGCAATGCGACGAACTGGTAAAGGTGTCGGCAAGAACGAGGATTGAGGGCTGCGACTACAAGGCGAGCAACATCGTGCTGATGATTGGCGAAAGTTACATCAAGCGCCATGCCCAAATCTACGGCTACGACAAACCCACCACCCCACGAATGATGGAGGAAATGAAGAAAGGCAACTTAGTGGCATTCAGCAATGCAGTTACACCCTACACCCTCACATCAAATGTGATGAAAGAAATGCTATCGATGCACAGCGTGGATCAAGAGGGCTCGTGGTCGTCGGTGCCAATGATGCCACAACTGTTCCGACTGGCGAAATACCGTGTGAGCCTGCTCTCCAATCAATTCACACGCTTCAACAGCGAAATTTGGAACAGCACAGGCGGCTTCTTCCTCACCAATCCGAAAGTGACGAGAATAATACTTGACTACCACAACGACCAACATTACCGCTTCGATGAAGGACTTCTGCCCGAACTTGACGCACAAATGCGAAAACAAGCCGAGCGCAACCTCATCCTTTTCCATGTGCGCGGCCAGCATGTGGAATTTATGTACGGCTATCCCGAAGACCGCCCCCGTTTCACCATCAAAGACTACGCCCACCGCAAGGGACTGAACCAAGAGCAAAAGCAATCGATTGCCGACTACGACAACAGCACGCTCTATCAAGACTCGATAATGGGCGCACTTATCGACCGCTTCAGGGACAAGGATATGGTGATGGTGTTTGTGAGCGACCACGGCGAAAACGTGTACGACGACGGCAAGACGCTTGGGCGCATCCACAACGACTACTCACGCCCCATGCTCGAATCGGAGTATGAGGTGCCGATGTGGATATGGTATTCCGACAAATACAAGGCACTGCACCCCGACATGGTGGAGAAAATCAAGCGAGCGGCAAACCGCCCATTCGAAACCGACGATATGCCGCACCTGCTGTTGGAACTGGCAGGCATACGGTGCACATATTTCAACCCCTCGCGCAGCCTCATCAACGACAAATACAACGCCAAGCGACCACGGCTCGTGGGTGCCGAGAAGCGGAATTACGACGAGTTGATGCGTGGCAAATAGAATGTCTTTAGAGTGAAATAGACCTATTACCAATTGTGAACAATGTGAACAAACATAAACAGAATTGCATAGTTTATGATAAATATATAACTTTGTAGGCTTGTTACACAAAAGGCATTTGTAAATAGTAAGACGAAAAAAGGAAATGAAGAAATCAATATATGATTTATTGAGCCGTAAGGGTGGTGCACCATTGAGTATGCTCACCGCTTACGACTATCACACAGCATGCACTATCGACGAAGCCGGTATCGACATGATACTCGTGGGCGATTCGCTCGGTAATGTGATGCTCGGCTACGAAAACACATTGGCAGTGACCGTAGAGGATATGATCCACCACGGTAAAGCCGTGTGCCGTGGCGCAAAAAACACCTTCGTGGTGGTGGATATGCCATTTATGTCGTATCAAACCTCAGTGACCGACGCTGTGCGCAACGCCGGCCGCATCATGAAGGAAACCAACTGCCAAGCCGTGAAACTGGAAGGCGGCGCAGTGTATGCCGACCGCATCAAAGCCATTGTGGAGGCAGGAATACCTGTGGTGGCGCACATCGGCCTCACCCCACAATCGGTGAACATGCTCGGCGGCTACAAAGTGCAGGGCAAGACGGTGGAAGCCGCTCAAAACCTCATCGACGACGCAAAAGCGGTGGCAGAGGCAGGTGCTTTCGCCATCACGCTTGAGTGTGTGCCAGCCGCACTTGCCAAGAAGGTGACGGAAAGCGTGCCAGCGTTGACCATCGGCATCGGCGCAGGTAATGACTGCGATGGTCAGGTGCTCGTGTATCAAGACATGCTGGGCTACACCGACGGCTTCACCCCGAAATTCGTGAAAAAATACGCCAATCTTCATGAAGTGATGCTCGAAGCCTTCAAGCAATACAAGGCGGAGTGCGAAAACCGCGCCTTCCCCACCCCAAGCAACACCTTCAAAATCAGCGAAGAAGTGCTTGAAAAATTATATTGAAAATCATATTTTAATAAATATATACACATTTACAGAAGCAACATGAAAGTTGTAAAAACAATTCAAGAGGCAAGAGAAATCATTGCCGCATGGAGAAAAGAAGGCCTCAGCGTGGGTTTGGTTCCCACCATGGGTTATCTTCATGAAGGTCACCAAAGTTTGATTGCAAAATCAGTTAGCCAAAACGACCGCACCGTGGTATCGGTGTTTGTAAACCCAATCCAATTCGGCCCCAACGAAGACCTTGAGGCATATCCACGCGATTTGAACCGCGATATGCAACTGGTGGAAGCCACAGGCGGCGACCTCATCTTCAACCCAGAGCCAAGCGAAATGTACCCACCACATTTCACCTCATTCATCGACACCACCGAAACCACCGAACTGCTGTGTGGCGCTGTTCGCCCCATCCACTTCCGTGGCGTTTGCACCGTGGTGGGCAAACTGTTCAACATCGTTCGCCCCGACCGTGCATACTTCGGTCAGAAAGACGCTCAGCAGTTGGCCACTATTCGCCGCTTTGTCCGCGACCTTAATTTCGGCATCGAGATTGTGCCATGCCCTATCGTTCGCGAAGCCGACGGACTGGCAAAATCGAGCCGCAACACCTACCTCAGCCCAGCCGAGCGCCAAGCCGCGCTCATCCTCTCCAAGAGTTTGAAATTGGGTAAGGAAGCGATTGAAAATGGCGAAAAAGACGCAAAGAAGGTGATTGAAATCATCAAGGCGAACCTCGCTACCGAGCCACTGGCACGCATCGACTATGTGGAAGTGGTGGATTTTGAAAACATTCAGCGCGTGGACACCATCAGCGGCGAAACCCTCGTGGCAATAGCCGTGTATATTGGCAAAACACGCCTCATCGACAACTTCATTATCGGATAAAGCAAAGCACATGGAAATTACTCTTTTAAAAGCGAAAATTCACCGCGCTGTGGTCACACAAGCCGATCTGAACTATGTGGGAAGTGTGACCATCGACTCTACCTTGCTGCAAGAGTCGGGCATTTTAGAATATGAGAAAGTGCAGATTGTGGACATCGAAAACGGCAACCGATTCGAGACCTACACCATAGCAGGCGAACCTGGTTCGGGCATCATCTGCCTGAACGGAGCCGCCGCAAAATGCGTGAGCGTGGGCGACAAGGTGATTATCATGGCTTACGCCAACCTCACCCCAGAGGAAGCCAAAACGCACAAGCCAATGGTGGTGTTTGTGGACGACGACAACAAGATTGCACGAAAAGCCAACTACGAGAAGCACGGACTGCTGTGCGACCAATAATCCACTCGCAAAAATATGCTACAAGGTAAAACCATCGTACTGGGCGTGACGGGAAGCATTGCCGCCTACAAGATTGCCAACTTGGCTTCAATGCTGGTGAAGCAAAGGGCTACGGTGCACGTGATCATGACACGCAATGCGTGCAACTTCATCACCCCCACCACGTTTGAAACCCTCACAGGCAACAAAAGCATCATCGACACATTCGACCGCAACTTCGAGTTTCAGGTGGAGCACGTGTCGCTCGCACAGAAAGCCGACCTATTTTTGATTGCGCCAGCCACAGCCAATGTGATAGGCAAACTGGCACACGGCATTTGCGACGATATGCTCACCACCACCGTGTTTGCCACTAAAGCGCCCAAACTGGTGTCGCCAGCGATGAACACCAACATGTGGGAAAACCCCATTCTCCAAGATAATTTAGCCACTCTCAAGCATTACGGCTACGACATCATCAGCCCTGCATCGGGCCGACTGGCCTGCGGCGCTGTGGGAAGCGGCAAAATGCCATCGGAAGAGGTGTTGATGAGTCATATCCTGCTGCATGTGGGCAAGGAAAAAGACTTGCAGGGCAAGCACATACTTGTCACTGCCGGCCCCACACAAGAGGCTATCGACCCAGTGCGATATATCACCAACCACTCAAGTGGCAAAATGGGATATGCCTTGGCGAAAATGGCGGTGATGCGCGGCGCGAGCGTAACGCTCGTGTCGGGTCCGGTGAACATTGAGCCATTTATCGGCATCGACGTGGTGAACGTGAAAAGCGCCGCCGACATGGCTGAAGCCGTGGCAGCACGGAGCGAGGCAAGCGACATAGTGGTGATGTGCAGCGCTGTGGCCGACTACACCCCCACGCACTATTCCGCACAAAAGGTGAAAAAGAGCGATGGTGAACTGTCGATTCCATTGGCACGCACCACCGACATTCTCCACACGCTCGGAATGAAGAAAAAAGAGGGTCAGATGCTTGTGGGATTTTCGATGGAAACGGAAAACCTGATAGAGAACTCGCGCAAGAAGTTGAGCAAGAAAAACGCCGACATCATTTGCGCCAACACCATCGCCGACGGTGGTGCCACAGGGTTTGCCGTTGACACCAATCAAGTGACACTCATCACCGAAACCGAGGTGATAACGCTGCCCCTCTGCACAAAAGAGGAAACAGCCGACCTCATATTGTCGCACATCGTAGAACTTCAGAAAGAAAAATAATCAGCACATGCGTCTATTGGTAGATATTGGTAACTCCACCACCGTGATGGCGATTGCGAAAGCCGACGGAAGCATTGAAAGCACTTGGCGATTTAAAACGCAGAAAAACGGAACGGAATACTTTTTCCGCAACGAAATCATCGGCGGACTTACGCCCCGAAGCATCACACCCTCGCAAATTGAGGCGGTGGTGGTGAGTTCGGTGGTGCCAGAGGTGAAAGAGGAATTGAGCGAGGCGGTGATTTCGGTCATCGGCAAGGCACCGCACTTCTTCAGCGTGCACGACGCCAAACGCGTAATCAACATAGATGTGGAATCGCCCACACAGTTGGGCAACGACCGAGTGGCCGACGCTATCGGCGCTGTGGCTTGCTACGGTGCGCCAGCGATTGTGTTCGACCTGGGCACAGCCACCACCGTGGGCGTGGTGAACGAGGATAAATGCTTCATTGGCGGCATGATTATCCCCGGCGTGAAAACCTCGCTGAGCGCGCTCACCAGCAGGGCTTCGCAACTCCCCACTATCAATATCGAGAAGCCAAAACACATTATCGGCCGCAACACCATCGAGTGTATGCAAAGCGGCATTATTCACGGCACAGCGGCAATGATCAACGGCATTATCAGTGACATTCTGCCCTCGTTCGGCAATCAGCCAGTGAAAATTGTTGCCACTGGCGGTATGTCGAAGCAGATCATGCCCCATTGCAAACACGAAATAGCCGTTGAGCCACATCTTCAATTTAAAGGCATTTTTCACGCCACTAAAGAGTTATGAGAGTAGTTATCATAGGTTCAGGAAACTTGGCAACACACCTTTCACTCGCATTGAAGGGTGCAGGAGTGGAAGTGGCACAAGTGTATGACAGAACATTGGCACATGCGCTGACGCTTGCCGACTGGCTGGATTGCGAAGCTATCTGTACGGTTTCGGATATGGTGGTTGATGCCGATGCGTATATCATCGCCGTGAAAGACGATGCCATCGCCACCGTGGCTAAGCAGATAGCCAGTGTGGCGAAAAATGGCGTGGTGCTGCATACGGCTGGAAGTGTGCCGATGACGATGCTCAACGGTGCGGCAAGGCATTACGGTGTGTTCTACCCTATGCAGACGTTCTCAAAAACGCGCGAAGTGGATTTCAGGAGTGTGCCATGCTTCATCGAGGCTTCAGACAGCGAGGCGATGGCGGTGATTAAGGCAATGGCGCAACAAGTGTGCGACACGGTGCAGGAAGCCGACTCACACAAGCGCGAACGCCTGCACTTGGCTGCGGTGTTTGCAAACAATTTCACCAACCACTGCTACCGCTTGGCGGAGCAGATTTTGGAAGCGGAAAACCTTGATTTCAAACTGTTTCTGCCACTGATTGCCGAAACAGCAAACAAAGTGCAAACCATGCAGCCGAAGGAAGCACAAACCGGTCCTATGGTGCGCTACGACGTGAATGTGATGAACAAACAAATGAACATGCTCACCAACGAGCGCATGAGAGAAATCTACCGCCTCATGGCAGAAAGCATCCACGCCGACTACACCCCCACTCCCACAAATTCATAAAACCGCTACTATCCCCCCCTCAACGAACAAAATTCCTCACACAGATTCAACAAGATTCAACAAACCCCACATATCCGTATAATCCGTGCAATCAGTGTTCTAAATAATCAGCCACGAATTAGCACAAATTTTCACGAATAATCTTCTCGTTGAATCTGTGTGAGCCTTGATAATATGCGATGATTCATGCCTGCCACAATAAGCGAGGGCACAAAATCACATCACAACGTAGGGACATGCCTTCGGCATGTTTCAACACAAACACCAATGTATCAACGCATTATAAACCGCCCCTTTGGTGTGCTTCAAAAATCAAGTTTTATGCTGTTACTTGTAATGATTTGGACACCAGTAAACAACAAAGTAACTTTTTCATTATTTATTCGTTTTTGAAGAATTTTGTTTTTCAATAAGTCGCGTGATAATATTGGCCAGAAACGTGAATGATTTATATAATAATACAAATAATAATTGACCAATAGAGAAAAATATGACATTGTTAACATAATGCCACATACCGATTTTTTCCACAAACATATTTATAATGGGAAGATTGATTAATTGTGAATCATAGTTTGTAAAAAAATCGCAAAACAAGAATTGGATGAATATGCAAACCGCAAAACTAATCAACCATACCTTTTTATTTCTCCAATCTAAGATTAAGCGGGCTAAGAAATATGTCACAACACACTGGACTATCATTCCCCCAATAAAATAAGTATAGAATTCTGACCATGCAGTATATGTAAATAACAATAATATCAGAAGAGGATTCATCGCATTGTTCACAGTGTAAGCACTTGCACAAACATGAAGTATTGACAACAACAATACGACAAGGATTTTCCAAAAGTTCTTGTTTTTATTATTCATCGTTTATTTTTCTTTTATAAACTTCCCATTTATATATCTATAAACGCGAGTTCGGGATAAGAGGTCAAAATGGAGGGTGAAATTTTCTATTGTTGATGATTTGTGCATAATAAATATTCTCCAAGCGTTTTATATTTGAATGCGCAAAGATTAACTATGGAGCAGGATGTCTGAATTTATCATTGGCTTGTACTCGATAAATATATATTGAATCATATTGTTGTCCATAATATGTCGGGACAATGGGTGTTTGCGGTAAAGATGGCGCACAATCATGCAAATCCGACAAATATGGAGAATAATTTAGTGATTCGATTTTCCGCATATATGAAAGAATATAATCATATCGTTCATAGTTCAAAGTGTCTACATATTTTAAGATAGAAGCCGATTCATCGACTCCTCGTTCTCCTTCTTCGGTCAAGAAGTGCAACATTTGTTCTTTGTCTCTTACATAATCAATACCTTGAGGGTGGCATCCCTCACCTCCAGGTATACCGCACACAAACTCAAACGGTTCTGACCTTTCCCAATAATAATTACAATAATACGCAGCAACAGCTATCAGTATTCCTGTAACCATTATTGCCAAAACATGTTTTCTTTTAAAATGTTTCATCTCATGCCTCCTGTTCTGAAATATATTGTATTTGTGAAATCCAACCTTAATTGAGGCCCATGGTTTTCTCCCATATAATCCCAGTGCTGCCAAAAATATTGGGGTTCGGGCATTTTAGTAAACCAATTATAGCTTACGCCAGCAGAAGTTCCACGCACTGATTTAAAGTTGAAAGTATCATAAAATGCTCTCATCAAAGTTTTTTTGTTACCTTTCAGCGGATATTGTGTTATGTTGTTAGATTTGCAAGAGTTTATATTTAATGTGGCATTACTTATGTTTCCTGTCGGATTTTCTAAATTTTGCACATTTAATGCCTTTTTACCAGACTTGTGGGAAAGACCATCACCTGTCGCTGTTATATATTCATCTTTGACCGATTTTAACATAAGCGTCTGATTGTCGCCATGATAATTCAAATCGACTTCTATGATTTGGTCACTTGCCATATTTTTCCAATCTGTAGAAAACTCTTTTTCTGTAACAGCATTACTCATCGCAACATGTCTTTTACCATATTTTTCCTCTGCTCTTTTATACATGGCTTCCGATTGGCTTGCAAATGAATATGGATCGTAAAATATATATACATTGATTTGACTGTGATCTGTGATTTCTTTTCCATTAATATACGTCCACACCATGCCCGTTGAATCCAGTATCATAATAGGATTCGCCCCACACCACACATAGGGACTCTTGCTGTAGTATTTCTCTGCCATGGGGTCCTGGGTGGGGGTGCGACCAATAGTGGGGTCATACATGCGAGCTTTGCTGTCGTAGAGGTCAAGGCCATTCTCTCGGTCAAGTTCCTTGGTGCCGTATTTGTAGGGCTGGGCACCTTCGGTGGTGGTGGCTGCCATTAAGCCACCATAGGGATAATAACTGTTCACCTCCACTGGTTGGTTAGCTTGATTGAGCACCACGTGCACATTGCCCTGATAGTCCTTGATGTAAAAATACAGTTCCCCACCCTGCATATAGCCACAGGAGCACGGCGTGTGCGCCCCAACGGTTTTAATTAGCCGTTTTTTGGTGTGGCGAGGTGGATTACTGGTTGTCATGACACGAAAGGTTTTTTGGAACACATATAGGCAAAGGTATGTAAAATTATTGAGAAACAGACCATTTAGTCCACAAATAATTCGTGAAAATTTGTGCTAATTTGTGGCTTGGCTTTAAAAACCACAAATTCCACGAATCAAACGAACATTTTGTTGCAGAGATTTTTTCCACCCACAAACCACCACAAATTCCCACAAATAATCATCTTGTTGAATCTCGTTGAATCCGTGTGAGCCTTGATGATATGCGATGATTCATGCCAGCCACAATAGGCGAGGGTGCATCACAACGTAGGGACATGCCTTAGGCATGTTTCGATTCAAACACCAATATATCATCGCATAGAAAACAAACCAAAAGAACCGTCCCTTTGGTATGTGGTATGCCTTGCAAGGTGACTACAGCAAGTTGAGCGCATCATTCATTCGAATAATTTACATTCTTCTGGGTGTTCTAAACAGTCTGCTGTATTATAATTGCTTCCGTAAAAAGCATAAAACTCCGTTCCCATACCAATAAATGCTATCGCGAGCTTTTTATATTTTAATTTAGGGGTATTCCAAATGGCCACAAATATAGCAAAAGGAGAGTCTATACTACGAACATTCTCATCCATTATCCAGAATACTTCATCCCACAGCGTACAGAAGTTCCAGCTATAGTCATCTATTTGTCGCATGCCCGAAAAATCATAAGCAAGAGAGGAAATGCTTGGATTTCCATATTTTTTGACAACATCCTTTAATGTTTTTCCCTGTAAATTTAGTTTGTTGATAGGAATATATGGATATTCTGCACCCTCAGTATATTTCCTGTAGCGATTATGATTAATTATGCCATCGTAGTTAATACCACTACGCAAAGATGATTCTTTAACCGAAACTTTAATTGAAGTGGGCTCCGGAATTGAACTCGATTTGCGACAAGAATGGAAAATACAAAAAGCGCAAAAAATCAAGGTTGATATTAATATCTTACACATTATTTTTGTTACCGACATCTCCATAAGCAAAAAATACATAGTATTCACTATTTTTCAAATATGCGTAAATATTTAAATGACGTTGATATTTACCATTGTATAAAATGGCGAATTTCATATAAAAAACATAGCCCGTATAACGACTTTTCTTTATGGCATTAGCTATGCAATTTGGAAGACCATTCGCTGAAGAACTATATTCCCCTGTGTCACAATTATAAAACATCGTCTGCGACACGTAAAGGTCACTTCCGAAAGCAAGTCGCTCCAACAACGTATCTAATGGACATTGCTGGCTTCTTTTACTTATGAAAATGCTGTCGTTGACCAATTTTTTGTCTATACAGGTAATATCTGTCACAATTTCGCCATTAGGTTTTGTTCGTTTAATGTTCTGCTGCATTTCTTTGGGAGAGAAGCAACATGAAGTGGAAATTGCGAGAATCAGTATGAATATAATTTGAACTATTTTTTTCATCTTGTCACTTAACGTTGAGCATTGTTAATGTTGATGTAAAAATACAGCTCCCCACCCTGCATGTAGCCGCAGGAACACAGCGTGTGCGCCCCAACGGTTTTCATTAGCCGTTTTTTGGTGTGGCGATGTGGAGTACTGGTTATCATGACACGAAGGGTTTTTGGAACGCTTATAGGCAAAGGTATGTAAAAATATTGAGAAACAGGCCATTTAGCCCACGAATTATTTTTGTTGAATCTCGTTGAATCTGTGTGAGCCTTGGAAATTGGAGCACTCGGAGTAATTGGAGCACTCGGAGTAATCAGACACGCCCCACACGACCTTTTTCACCCACCTCCGTGAGATTTTACACCCACAAAGAAATCAGTGAGATTTGTGGAATCTGTGTGGGGCAAAGGGGATGGGGGGAGATTAGAGGGTGGGGAGGAGGCGGTGGAAGATTTGGCGGAGGCGAGGCTTGTCGGCGATGATGGTGCGGAGGTAGGCAAGGCGTTGGGCGTTGTCGCTCTCCGGAATCCACAGTTGGAGATAGCCACCTTCGGCATATTTATTTTGGAGATGCTCCACCATCCTATTCCATTCGCCTTCCTCATCGAGGTCGGGGAAGTGACTGCGAGTGTACTGCATACAGCGTAAAATCACCGTTTCGGGAATGATTTGGCGGTCGGACTCTGCCACAATACGCCCATAGATGGTGCGTGGCGCATGTTTGCTCGAAGCGCGATGATCCTCGGCGGCATCTGCCATGAGATTGATTTCGTCGGCGGTGAACCATTGGCGCAAACGCTCGTCGGCACGCATAAAGATGGCACTGTCGGTGTGGTGGTGCTCACGCCCCTTTGCCAAGCCCACATCGTGGTAGGCGGCAGCCACCAGCAGCATGGTTTCATCCACTTCGGGATAATATTGCGCCAGTTTGTGACTTGTGCGCATCACAGCGTGGGCGTGGTCGCGCTGATGCCCTGCATCGAAGCCGTCGTAGAGCGGCACAATGCAAGTTTCGAGAAAATCTGCTATTTCGGAGTGGTTTGGTCGTTTCATTTCTGCTTTTTCAAATATTCCACAATGCCTTTCGCCGTGCATGTGGTGCAATCCTTATTGGTGAGAATTTGCCTCATTCGACTGTAGCCGTCGAGCATCTGTTTGCGCTCGGCTGAATCAGCCAAGAGAGCCGCGAGGTGGCTATCGACGGCATCTGCCGAACAAAAATGCAACAGCAATTCGGGAATGATAGGCTCGTCGGTCACGAGATTAGGGAGCGTAACATATTTGCCCTTGAGCAATCGGCGATAGAACTTATAGATAAACTTGCTGCCGTTCATGCGATAGCAGGCTATTTGCGGAGTGCCCAAAATGGCGGTTTCGAGCGTGGCAGTGCCACTGGTGACGAGTGCCACGCGGGCATGATGCACCAACTCAAACGACTTGCCGTGCAACACCGGAACCGACACGCCCAGCGGCTCAAGCACCTCGTCGTAAAGATGCTGGCTGATGCTTGGCGCACCTGCTATCACGAGTTGGTAATCGGGGTGACGAAGCGCCGCCTCGACCATGGTGGGCAAATTGTCACGAATCTCCTTGCGTCGGGAGCCCGGCACAATGGCAATAATGGGTTTCTCGTCGTCGAGCCCATTGTCGGCTACAAAAGTGGAAAAATGAGTGAACTGCTGCGCCGCCTCGTCGATTTCCTTCACAGAGGGGTTGCCCACATATTCCACCTCGTAATCGTGTTTGCGGAAAAATGCCGTTTCGAAAGGCAGAATGGAGAACAGGCGCGCAATGTAACGCTTAATCTGCTTCACGCGATACTCCTTCCACACCCACACCTTGGGCGAAATGAAATAGAAGCAAGGAATGCCCTTATCGTGAGCGAATTTCGCGATTTTCAGGTTAAACGACGGATAGTCGATAAGAATCACGGCATCGGGTCGATTGTCCATTATCGCCTTCTTAGCCGTGGCCATAAAGCCGAGAATGGTGGGAAGATGCTTCAGCACCTCCACAAACCCCATGTATGCCATATCGCGGTAATGGATAAGCGGCCTCACGCCAGCGGCCTCAGCCATCATATCGCCGCCGAGAAACTGAAATTGCGCATCGGCATCTTCTTGCCTGAGTGCACGAATCAGGCTTGCGCCGTGTATGTCGCCACTTGCCTCACCTGCTATGATAAAATATTTTGCCATTAATTATTAATCTTCTGTTTTACTATTTTTTACGACCACGAAAGAACGCCACTACCAGCATCCCCAAAATGAAGCCCACAGCCACACCGATATACCACCAATCAATGCCCGACTGCGCATCGGCTTGATTCTGCTCTTGGGCGACTTTTGCCGCTGCGGCATCTTCCTCCTCCTTCTGCTCGTCGATGAGCGCCGAGGTGGGTTCCTTCTCCTTATACGTCACCTCCACCAGATTCACGGCATTGCCACCGTGGCCCCTGCGGCCCTGCGAAGTGAGCACCACAAAACGCCCATCGGCAGAGATGTCGAGCCCCACAGGGTAGGAATCGATGGTGAGTGTAGCCACCTGCTTCATGGTGCGAGTATCGACCACGCACAACTGGCTGGCACTGTTGCACGCCGCGAAGGCGAAGTTGCCACTTGGCGAGAGCGAAATGGTGCGTGCGCCTCCGCCCACCTTACAAGTTTGCCAACCGCTGATAGGGGCGGTTTTGCCGTTCATCGCCTTAATGGCTGCCTCCACCTTGGTGAGCGGCAGTCGCTGAACGATGCCCGCCGCATTCAGACTGGCGTAGAGATAGCCATTCTTCACCACCAGGTGACGGGCATTCGACACACCCGTGAGCCTGCCCACATACTGCATTTTCTGCATATCAATCACGGCAATGCCGCCACCACCGCCCATACAGGCGATGAGCATATAATGGTCGTCGGGGGTGAACACCGTGCCACGCAGCAGATAGCCGCTATTGCAGTCGCGGTCCACCTTTGTGGTCATACTCAAATTGAGTTTGAGTTGATAATCCACCACCACGCACTTCACATAGTGCCAATCGTCGGGGTTCGGGCTCGAAATGTCGAGAATGCCCACAGTATTGTCGCCCCAGTGCGTAACGGCAAGGTACTTGCCACTGTGGGTGGTAGCCACCATCTTGGGGAGCGGTCCGGTTTCAAACACCTTAATGATGGAATCGGTGCGCGTGTCAATCACCGAAATGGCAGAGGGGTCTTGCGCATTAATGTCGTAACTGCGGCGATAGTAGGGAATCCACAGGTAGCGGCCACGGTGCGAAAAAGTGCTCTCCACCGGTCTGCCCCAGAAGGTGTTGAGGTTCTTCTTATTCGTATAGTGGGTGAAAGGGAAAAATCCACTCTCCTTCGCCCAAAGATAGGCGTTGGCGGGTGTGAACTTATGATGAATCACCGCCAATTTCTTGTTGGTGCGTGCATCATACACCATCGTGCGGCAGCCCTCCAGCGAATTGATGTAGTATTTCTTGCCGTTGGGGTGAAAATGCACCGACTTGGGCGACCACACATCGGTGTCGCACAACTCAGGCTTCACGCCGCCGTAGTTCAACTTCTGCCCCACCACTTTCAGCGTGATAGAGCCATCAGCCGACTTCGCCACATCGCCTATTCGGGAATGGCGAACAGGCGGTACATTCTGCTGTGCGCACACCGCAAAAGCCATACAGGTGGCTATCATACAGCATAAGGTTTTGAAAGCACGCATCATATCTATATCATTTTTTGATTTTTTTCAACAAATGGTACACCTCGCCCACAAGCATGATAGGCATTGTGCAAAACAGGCACAACAGAATGGTGGTGAGCGGAAGTGGAGTGACTTGGAACATCAAGCCGCCAAATTCCACAATCAGAATTTGCACCACGAGTATCACCAAAGCCACGGTAAAAAACAAACCGCTGCCCTTGATGTTGTGGAATGCGGAGTGTCCGCTACCAAACGACTTGGCATTGAACAGATTCCAGAACTGCATAAACACAAACACCGTGAAGATGATGGTGCGTTCCTCCATCGAAATGGCACTCTGCAACATTCGTCCGCCTTCGCCCACGTTATTGAGCAGAAAATACACAAACAGGCTTATCATAGCCACGGCAAATAGCACGCCCACACCAATCACAAACTTGCCCATGCCGCGTGTGATGATGTTGGCCTTATTGCCACGAGGCTTGTCGCGCATCACCTCCATACTCGGTGGCAGCGAAGCCAGCGCCAGCGCGGCGAAGGTGTCCATAATCAGGTTCACCCACAGCATTTGTGTGACGGTGAGCGCAGGTTGCTTCTCGCTGATAAACGACACGATGCCCACAAGCAGACAAGCCGCCACGTTCACCGTGAGTTGGAACACGATAAAGCGCTGAATATTCTTATAGAGCGATCGTCCCCACATCACCGCCTTGGCGATGCTGGTAAACGAATTGTCGATAATGGTGATGTCGCTTGCCTCCTTTGCCACGGCTGTGCCATCGCCCATCGAAAGTCCCACTTGTGCGGCATTGAGCGCAGGGGCATCGTTGGTGCCGTCGCCAGTCACCGCCACCACCTCGTTCTGCTTCTGGAGCAGCGACACGAGGCGTGCCTTGTCGGCAGGGCGAGCGCGCGACATGATTTTGATTTCCTCGGCGCGTCGGGCAGCCTCGTCGTCGGGCAGCGCGGCAAATTCCTCGCCGAGAATCAGGTGCGAATCGTTTTCATTTTCGGTCCACAAGCCCACCTGTCGGCCTATTTCCTTGGCTGTGCCTGGAGTGTCGCCAGTCACAATCTTGATTTGTATGCCAGCGTCGATGCAGGTGCCAATGGCGTGTGGCACGTCGTCGCGCACGGGGTCGCTGATAGCCACAATGCCCATAAAGGTCAAGCCGCCAAGATTGACTGCGCCCTCGGTGATGGGGCAAGGCTCATCGTCGGCAAGCACACGGTAGGCAAAGCCCAAAGTGCGCATCGCCTTATTCTGATAGTTTTGGAGTTCGGAAAGAATGTCGTTGAAATCGATGCCGCCTTCCACATTCTTGCAGTAGGCGCGTATAATCTCGCTTGCGCCCTTCACCAGCAGCAGACGCTTGCCACCCAAAGCGGTGCACGACACCACCGTGGCCATATACTTGTTTTCGGTGGAGAAAGGCAACTGCGCCTCCACTGGGCAACTCTCCCTCAGTGAAGCGTAGTCCACGCCCTTATCCCTCAGCCACAGGAGCAAAGCGCCCTCGGTGGGATTGCCAATCGGCTGCGCCTTAGCCGCATCGCTGCAATCGAGGTAGGCGGTGGAATTGCACGCCAAAGCGCAAGCCGCGATGCGGCTCTGCTCCGAGTCGGATAGCGCATCGCCGCCCTCAAGTCCATAGAAATGCATACGGAACACACGCATCTGATTTTGCGTGAGCGTGCCGGTCTTGTCGGTGCAAATCACCGTGGTGGCACCCATCGTTTCGCAAGCGTGCATCTTGCGCACCAGGTTCTGGTTTTGGAGCATACGGTGCATACTCAGCGCCAGCGAGAGCGTCACGCTCATCGGAAGCCCCTCCGGCACACTCACCACAATGAGCGTGACGGCAAGCATCACCGTCTCCACGAAATATTCAATAGTGGGCAGCAGTTCGAACGACCAGTTCTCTGCCACGCCATACACAATCACACGCCCCACGATAATGGCGGCACCAGCCACAAAACTACAGCGGGCAATGAGTTTGCCCAACTTGTTGAACTGGCGCATGAGCGGCGTTTCGGTATCGTGCTCTATTTTTGCGTCTTTGTAGATGCTGCCATATTCCGTGGCATCGCCCACAGCCTCCACACGCATCACGCCATAGCCCTCCTTCACATTCGAGCCACGCAAGAGTTTGTTGACAGGATAAGCCGACGAACTTTTGGCATTTTCGGTATCTACCGACTTGTGGCAAATCACCGATTCGCCAGTAAACGAACTTTCGTCCACGCCCAGCGACATGCTTTCAAGCAAAATGCCGTCGGCAGGCACTTTCTCGCCCGATTCCACCAGCACGATGTCGCCCACCACCACATCGCGGCGTGGCACTTGCACGATGGTGCCCTTTCGGCGAGCCTCAGCCAAGGTCATGCCACGCACCACCTTCACCGGCACATCGTCGTTGATTTTGTTGAGCACGTCAAACTTTTTATTGGCATTATATTCCACCAGAAATCCCACCAGCGTGGCAAGAATGATGGCGAAGAAAATGCCGAGCGGCTCAAGCAGCGCCTCGAAGCCCTTGCTCGGAATGTAGAACAGTTCATAAAGAGCAATACCCACCGACAGCATCAATGCCACAAGCAAGATGATGATCAGTGGGTCGTTGAATGTGGTTAGGAATTGCTTCCAAGCCGGAGTGCGTTCGGGCGGTGTGAGCGTGTTGCTACCGTGCTTTGCACGGCTTTCTTCCACCTGGACTTGAGAAAGCCCAGCCACACTACCCGAACCGAATTTTTCTGAAATTGACATCTATATTATTTAATTGTTAAATGTGAGGCGTTCGCCACGGACGGAGTCGTTCACCTTGCCGTGGGCATAAGCCACCTCGCCATTCACCATCGTCATCACCACCCGGTGATGAACGGTGGAGCCGTTGAGCGGAGTCCAGCCACACTTCGACACCACATCGGCATCGGTGATGGTGAGCCCTTCAGGCACTTCCTTCACCACGGCGATGTCGGCCTTGTAACCAGGGCGCAAATAGCCGCGCTTGTCCACCCTGTAGAGCAGTGCGGGCGCATGGCACATCTTGCCCACCACCATTTCGGGGGTGAATATGCCTTGGTGCGCCAACTCCAGCATAGCCACGAGTGAAAATTGCACCATCGGCATTCCCGAAGCCGCTTTCAGGCAGCCGCCTTCCTTCTCTTCGAGCAGGTGGGGCGCATGGTCGGTGGAAATCACGTCGATTACGCCCTCACGCAGCGCCCTGCGGAGCGAAGCACGGTCGGCTGGCGTTTTCACCGATGGGTTGCACTTGATGCGTGCGCCCAGTCGTGCGCCATCTGCCTCAGTGAAGAGCAGATGAGCCACGCAAGCCTCGGCAGTGACTTTCTTCACGGCGAGCGGCGCGCTGTCGAACAGCGACAATTCCTTGGCGGTGGAAATGTGGAGCACATGCAGTCGGGTGCCACACTCACGAGCCAAATCCACGGCACGGCGGGTGCTTTCGTAGCACGCCTCAGCCGAGCGCACCTTGCTGTGATAGCCCAGAGGCAAATCATCGCCGCCCATCTTCTTCAGCAGAGCCTCGCGATTGGCGTTGATGATGCTCTCGTCCTCGCTATGTACTGCAATAATCGTGCCAAACTCGCTAAACACCCTGCGTTTAGCGTCGGCATCGCTCAAAAGCATTCCGCCGGTGGAAGTGCCGAGAAATGCCTTGATGCCGCACACCTTAGAGAAGTCCACTTTTTTGAGTTCGTCGAAATTGGTATCGGTGGCACCAATGTAAGCGCTATAGTTCACCACACTGTTTTCAGCCGCCTTTACGTATTTCGCCTCAAGGTCGGCGATGGTGACGGTGGCTGGCTTGCAGTTGGGCATATCCATCACGGAAGTAACGCCCCCTGCGGCTGCGGCACGGCTCTCGCTTGCGATGTCGGCCTTGTGTGTCATGCCGGGGTCACGGAAATGCACATGCGCGTCGATGGCGCCAGGCAGAATCAATGCCTCTTGCACATCAAATTTCTCGTCACATTCGTCTAACAGACAGTCCGACGGACGACCTTCACCCACCTCTGCGATGAGCGAATCGATAATCACTACATAGCCTAAATAGCGGCGACCCTCATTAATAACGGTGCCATTGTAAACAATCTTTTTCATAGTTGGTAAGGAATAATTAATGAGGATGTGCCGGAAAAATTGATTTCGTGTTCATGCAGAGGCACGCCTTTGGCACGTTGCGATGTCAAAACACAGCGGTACGATGTATCGGCGGCTTATAAGCATGTCCCTACGGTTATGGTGTCGGTTACGGGTTATATTCGCCCGACACAGCCTCAAGGTTTACTGTATAAAGGTTGCTCATTTTACACGACGGGTGAATTTCTTCTTATTGAACCATGAACTCCATTTCAGTTTCACCACACCAAACAGAGCCTCGCTGAAGATACCACCACTCATCTTGCTGGTACCCAACACACGGTTCACGAATATGATCGACACTTCCTTCACGTTGAAGCCCATGCAGTAAGCCGTAAACTTCATCTCGATTTGGAAAGCATAGCCCTTAAATTCCACCATATCCAAGTCCATCGCCTCAAGCACCTCGCGACGGTAGCACACAAATCCTGCGGTGGTGTCGTGCACCTTCATGCCGGTGACGATGCGCACATACTTCGACGCGAAGTAACTCATCAGCACACGTCCCATAGGCCAGTTCACCACATTCACGCCATTCACATAGCGCGAGCCCACAGCCACATCGGCACCCTCTTCGGCGCACGCGCGCTGCAGCGGAATCAGATCTTCGGGGCGGTGCGAGAAGTCGGCGTCCATTTCAATGATGTATTGGTAATCGTGCTCAAGTGCCCACTTGAAGCCAGCAATGTAGGCGGTGCCCAGTCCGAGTTTGCCGGCACGCTTCACCAAGTGCACACGGCCAGGCATTTCGGCGATAATGCCCTCCACGATAGCGGCGGTGCCATCGGGGCTATTATCATCGATTACCAAGACATCGAATTGATGCTCTGGCATATTGGTAACCACGTGGATAATGTTGCTTATATTCTCCTTTTCGTTGTAGGTTGGAATAATAATTAAGCTATCAGATTTCATTTAACTCTTTAAGTTTTAAATGTTTATTGTCTTTATTATACCATACGCCCAATCTGTTAGCGCACAAATAGGCATATTACACTACAAATATACAAAAAAAAATGAAATTTACCCACAAGGAGGGGTATATTCTATCAAGAAATTAGAGGTTAGAAATTAGAGATTAGATTTTTTGGGGAGATTTTTTTGGAAGTTTTTTTAGAAGTTTTTTTAGAAGTTAAGGAGTTAAGAAGTTAAAGAAGTTAAGACGATGGCTTTGGCTGTTGGTAATTTACTGGACACTGGGGGGGGCGAAACACCGATTTAATGCGATTTTTCGAGCGTGCGTCAGATGTCTTTCCCTGAAAAAAGTTGACTCATAAAAATGTTTTATTATGAGTTTTACA
>OIYY01000627.1_pt1 | contig 23607 bp, 21 predicted proteins | sample 1588341 | NCBI WGS metagenome assembly OIYY01 (sample SAMN03283287) | human gut metagenome | biome: human-associated habitat; material: feces | host: Homo sapiens | place: Peru | collected 2012 | reverse complement strand
ACGCAAAGCGCACAGTCGCACCGCCAAATGCGAAGCATTCCACGTTGCTCCAAGGATGTTTTTTATATTTTTGTTTGCGTGCCCTCAGTATTTAACCACTGAACTAAAACGCACACACCACCTCATTTTTCTTATAAAAGCGAAAAAGATTGCTGCAAATGGGTTTTAGCGTGCTTAATATTTCAAAAACTGGTGAAAATTTTGTAATTTTGCAAGATGAAGTGTGACATGTGAATATATGGGCACACAAATAGTGTATTACAAATCAGATTTTAGGACAAAAGCCCTACAAGTTAATTCAGCACTAAAAATGAAAATTATCTTACTATCAGGTGGTTCGGGCCAGCGCTTATGGCCTTTGTCAAACGGAGCACAGGCAAAACAGTTTCTTCGCTTGCTGAAATCACCCGACGGCGAAAAAGAATCGATGGTGCAACGAGTGGTTCGCCAAATCAAAGAAGCAGGACTTCTTGAAAGCATCACAGTGGCAACAAGTGCCGCACAAGCCGATATGATTTCCAACCAACTTAGCGAATACGGAGTTGACATCGTGACCGAGCCAGCCCGTCGCGACACTTTCCCTGCCATAGCACTTGCAGCTGCATATCTCCAAAAAGAAAAGCATTGCCCAGCCGACGAAACGGTGGTGGTGATGCCTTGCGACCCTTACACCGAAAGCGGTTACTTCCAGACTATCGCCAAAATGGTGAAGGCGGTGGAGGCTAAGGCTGCCGACCTGGTGCTGATGGGCATCACCCCCACGAATCCATCTTCAAAGTTTGGCTACATCGTGCCACAGGCCGCCGACGCCGAAAAAGACATTCGCCAAGTGCACAGATTCGTGGAGAAGCCAAAGCACGAGCTTGCCGAGCAGCTCCTCACCGAAGGCGCACTGTGGAACGGCGGCGTGTTTGCGTTCCGTCTTGGCTACATCACCTCGATTCTCGATAAATACGTGAGCGCGGCATCGTTTGCCGAAGTTCGCTCACGCTATCAGGAGTTCCCAAAAATCAGCTTCGACTACGAAGTGGCAGAGCGTGCCGAATCGGTGGCAGTGATTCCATTCACAGGCCAGTGGAAAGACCTCGGCACATGGAATGCCCTCACCGAAGAGTTGCCCAATCAGACCATTGGTAAAGTGGTGCTCGACCCAGAGGCAAAAAACACCCATGTAGTGAACGAGCTCAGCATGCCGCTGATTTGCCTTGGCACCGACAACTTGGTGGTGGCAGCAAGCAGCGACGGCATTCTGGTGGCTGACAAAGCCCACTCCGAAGAACTCAAAACCCACCTTGCGAAACTCGGTCCCGACGCACGCCCAATGTACGAGGAGCGCCGCTGGGGCGAATACAAGGTGATTGACCACATCGAGTTTCCCGACGGTCAGAAAGTGCTCACCAAGCAGCTGTGCATCAAGGCTGGCAAAAACATCAGCTATCAGGTGCACCACCACCGCGAAGAGGTGTGGACCATCATCAACGGCACAGGCCGCGTGGTGCTGAGCGGCGAAGAGCGCATAGTGAAGGCTGGCGACGTGGTGCATGTTCGCCGTGAGCAGTTCCACGCCATCCGCGCCATCACCGACCTCTACATCATAGAAGTGCAATCTGGCGAGCGCCTCACCGAAGACGACATCACTCGCTACCCCTACAACTGGGAATAAAGCGCAAGAGAGAGGGCGTGAAACACCGCCCCCTCACTGCACCACCCACATATCCTCCCTCCCCAGTCCGATTCACGAAATCGTCAAGAGGGAAACCAAGTTCCCCCGATGGCTCACCCAACAGGCTGTGTGCAGAGCTGTACAGAGCCGGGATGCTGAAAGAAAAATGCAGCGCGAGTCATTTTGACCACAGGCAATGCGCCTGGGTTTGGGGTTCTTATACTCATTCGCAAACTTTTTTTATGGAATCAACAGCCCAATCGCTCCAGTGGTACGCGTTCCGAATGTCGGTACGCACACCCCACGAGGCACAAGCCATAGCCCGACGCGAAGGCTTTGAAACCTACTACGCATTGCGCAAGCAACTCAAAGACGCATCTTACGACACTCCCACCGATGAAGCATTTCAAGACAAACCATTGCTTCCATCGGTGATTTTCGTGAAATGCACCGAGGCCTTTGCGCTGAAAATGCAAGACAGCAAAAAAATGTGGCCATACCGAATGCCCGGCGAAAAGACGCTCTGCCCCATCACGCAGCGCGACATCGACGTATTCAGAACTGCCGTGGAATCGGGGTGCCGCAACTTGGAAGTGATTGACGAAAACTTGGCGATGGGCGACAAAGTGCGAGTGCTCGACGGCATATTCAAAGACCAGGAAGGCTACATCGTAAAAATCCGAGGCGACAAACGCTTCGTCATCTCCATCCCCGGCGTAGTGGCAATAGCCACCATCTACATCCCCAAGCACCTCCTCGCCCCCACCCCCTAAAGCCCCTGGGTTTAAACGACAAATCATGGAACTTGAAATAATTGACAAAAGTATAAACGAAATTCTCGATGGCAGAAAAAACCTTCCTAAGTTTAATCAGCCAGAGCATGCAGGAGTCTGCTCGGCTGGTCCGCTCCTCATTGGGGCGCTCATCGTATGTGATAAAGCGCGAGAAAGCATTAGCACAAGTAGCGATGCTCCAAATGGCGAAGCAAAAACACCAAGCAATTGGGAAATAGACGAATCACAAGAAAAATGGCTTACAGAATGGGCCAAAGCAAAAGGTGTGTGGATTCCCGAAGCAGAAGATTGGCTCACAAAAAATTATGGAGCAAAAATAGCTGAAGGAGCAGAAGCAAGAGTATATGCTAAAACTGGCGATACACATGTAGTGAAACTACGCACTTCAATCTAAGCCACATTAAACAGAGCATTGGAAGCCATTGCGCTACACAACTATCTTTTCCCAGAAACAATAATGAGAGTGACCGGGTTCACACGAGACAGTGATGGGCTGTTTCGAATCATACTCACGCAACCATACATCGAGTGTAACCGACTTGCTACAAAAGCGGAAATCGACACAATGGTAAAAGAAAAAGGATTCTACGACAATGGCGATTCTTCAGGGGTAAACTACAATTCTTCACGACTGCAACTTGAAGACATGCATCCGGCAAATGTTTTCGTAGAAGAACAATCGCTACTACCAGTATGCATTGATTGCATCGTGAAATTCAAAAGAAAATAGTCCCACACAATGCAAGACACCACATCCAGCAACAAACGCATAGCCAAAAACACCATCATGCTCTACATTCGCATGTTTATCAGCATGGTAGTGGGACTATACACATCGCGCGTAGTGCTCGCCACCCTCGGCGTAGAAGACTACGGCATTTATGGCGTGGTGGGCGGCGTGGTGGCAATGATGGGTTTCCTCAACGCATCGATGAGTGGAGCCACCAGCCGATTCCTCACCTTCGAACTCGGCCGAGGCGACAAAGACCGGCTTGCTAAAACCTTCTCATCTGCCCTAATCGTGCATATTGCCATCGCAATAATCGTTTTCATCTTAGCAGAAACCGTGGGGTTGTGGTTCCTGTGCAATAAACTCAACATTCCCGAAGGTCGCATGGAGGCAGCACACTGGGTGTACCAGTTCAGCATACTTGCCACCATGCTGAGCATCACCCAAGTGCCATACAACGCCACCATCATCGCCCACGAAAAAATGGACGTATATGCCTACGTTGAAATTCTTAGTGTCACACTCAAACTCTTAATTGTATACCTGTTAGAGGTTTGTGGCAGCGATAAATTAATAACTTATGCGATATTTCTGTTTGTGACATCAGCAATCATTATAATGGTATATCGAATCTATTGTTTGTGTAAATTTAAAGAATGTAAATTTCACTATATTTGCGATAAACAATATTTAAGACCTTTACTGACTTTTTCTTTTTGGAATTTATATTATGAAGGGGCGTTTGCGGCAAGGCAACAAGGTGCAAATTTTATCTTGAACATTTTTTGTGGTGTGATTTATAATGCTGCCAGTTCCATTGCTACTATAGTACAAGGGATTATTTTGGGATTTTCCTCTAATTTGATAATGGCATTTCGACCACAAGTTATAAAATCATATGCTCAAAAAGAATTTGACAAGATGAATTCTCTTATTCAACTTGGAACAAAGTTTGGCACTATGCTTTTATTTGCAATCACGATACCAATTTTATTCAATACTGAATACATACTTAAATTATGGCTCAAAGACGTTCCTCAAGGCTCAGTCTTTATGGTTCAATGTCTTTTAATCGTAAACATTGTAAATACAGCAAGTATGCTATTGGTTACAGGCATTCAAGCTTCAGGCAATATCCGCATCTATAGTGGACTGTGTGGCTCCTTATATCTTTTTTCCGTAATTTTTATGTATATAGCAATGCTCACAGGATATAATTATCAAGCAATTTATATGATAATACTAGTGACAAGTCTTATTGTAAATATTTGTTATGCAATAATTCTGAAAAAACAGATTAAAGAGTTTAAACTTCTTAAATATCACACTGTTTCTGTTATTCCAATATTGTTACTGACGCTAATAGACACAATAATACTAAACTTTTTACACAAAGTTATGTCTGAATCTTTTTTGTCATTTATAATCTTTTCTTTAATAGCTTTTTGTTTGACAATTATATCATCTTTTATAGTTTTAATGAAAAAAAGTGAAAAAAAATATACGATAGAAGTGCTAAAGAATATTACTCATTTTTAATAAATAAGACAAGGAATATGAAAATATTACTCTTAGGTGGGTCTGGAGCAATAGGAACTCAACTTGCTCTAAAATTGTCTGCATTAGGTGTTGATGTGTATGTTTCTTCAAGATCGAAAAATACAAGACTAAACAAAATTCATTTCATAAAAGGTAACGCAAAGGATAAACTATTCCTTAAAAGCGTTATGAGTACATATTGGAATGCCATTGTTGATTTCATGAATTATACTTTAGAAGAGTTTGCAGAGAGAATAGATATTCTATTATCAAATACAGATAATTATTGCTTTTTAAGTTCTTCTCGTATTTATGCAAATACATTCACTAATCCTATCACAGAGGGAAGCCCCCTTTTACTTAATACGGAGAGTGATTCACTATATTTAGCTTCAAACGAATATGGATTAACTAAAGCAAAAGAAGAAGACGCTTTAAAAAAAACAGGGCAAAACAATTGGACCATTTTTAGACCTTATATTATTTATAGTGAAAAACGTTTTCAATTAGGTGCTCTTGAAAAAGAAGATTGGCTAAAGAGGGTTATTGACGGCAAAAAGATCATATTACACAAATCATTACGCAATAAATATACAACCCTTACATATGCCCCTGATGCGGCAGATGTGATGGCAGGTATTATAATGCACCCCAATACAAAATGCCAAGTATACAACATTGCCGGAGGAAATACTTGTCGTTTAACATGGGGAAATATCGCAAATATTTATCAAAACCTTTTGCAAAAAAAACTAGGTCGAAAAATAGAGATAGAATATATTACTGACGAACAACAACAAAGATTAAGGCCTGGTAAATTATATTATCAAACATCCTATGACCGCATGTTTAATCGAGTATTTGATAACAGTAAAATACTCTCTTTCAAATCAGAAGATTCTTTCACAACAATTCAAGATGGCCTAGACGAAGCACTATCCATATTTCTAGAATCACCAAAATTCTTATTCTCGAATCAGGCTCAAGAAGCAATAATAGATAGTTTTACTGGAGAATACTCTAATTTATCCAAAATCAATGGACTCAAAAACAGGTTCATCTATCTTTATTATCGGTTCATAAAAAAACATTGAAGATATGGCAAAATACACAAAAGTTGAGAACGTCAAAATGCTTCTCGTTTTGCTAAAGAAGCACGGAATCAAACATATCGTGACAAGTCCTGGCGGAACAAATATACCAATAGTTCAAGGTTTACAAGAGGATTCTTACTTTCATTGTTACTCAGTAGTAGATGAACGTAGTGCAATGTATTTTGCAATTGGTTTACAAATGCAGATTGGAGAGCCTGTAGCAACAACATGCACCAGTGCACAAGCTACTCGAAATTATGTACCAGGGCTTACAGAAGCCTTCTATAAACATATCCCAATCCTTGCAATCACATGTTCAAAGCATGACAGATATACCTATCAAGAATGCATGCAAGCACCTAATCAGACCTCATTACCAGTAGACTGCATAAAGAAAACGTACGCTTTACCATACATTTCAAATAATGCTGATCGAATCATTTGTGAACGAAAAATTAATGCTGCTATTCTAGAACTCAGCCACCACCGTCCCGGTCCAGTTCAACTTAACATACCCATCATTGATAGCGAACGTTTATCTTTTGAAGAAACAGAATTACCAAACGTACGAACAATATTACGCTATGAGCGCGAAGAAGAATGGGATACCAATCTCGCAGACAAAAAAATAATGATTGTCGTAGGTGAAAGTAATGGTTTTACCGATGCGGAGATTTCTTCTATTAAGAAGTTTGTATACAATCACAATGCAATTGTATACTCAAATCACCTATCAAATCTTCATATAGAAGAGGAAATTCAAGGAAATCTATTACTTTCAGCTATGTCGCAATCGTTATTTGATGAGGAATTTGCCCCAGATATACTTATCACCATTGGTGGGCAAACGGGAGATTATCCATTATATGGGAAATTAAATGGTAACCAAACACTTGAACATTGGAGAATTTCTACTGACGGAGAAGTGGTTGATCCTTATGACAAACTCACTAAAATATATGAGTGTAGCATTTATTTCTTTTTTAATAAAATGAAAGATGTGGATGTAACAGAAGATCATACATATTTTAAAAAATGGGATAATGCCATGAATAAAATAACACACTATACAAACATTCCTTTGTCCAACCTCTATGTTGCACAACAATTATATAAGATGATTCCTAAAGGAAGCACCATGAACTTTGCGATACTAAATAGTCTACGCTCATGGCTAATGTTCCCACTTGACAAAAGCATTAATTGCTACTCCCCTGTAGCCGCTTTTGGCATTGATGGGGGGATGTCAATGGCTATTGGTCAAGCATACACCAGCAACCAACTAAGTTTCTTTGTTACTGGAGACCTTGCGTTCTTTTATGACATGAATTCTATTGGAATCAGAGGAATAAGAAATAACATCAGAATCATTCTAATTAACAACAATAGAGGCGCAGAATTCGGAATGTATGGGAATCCCAATAAAATAGATTTAGCAACATATATTTCAGCAGAGGGGCACAATGGAAATGCAAAAGGATGGTGTATAGCTAATAACCTTAAATATATTGAAGCAACGACAAAGGAAGACGTCCTAAAATTTGCAGAAGAATTTGTTTCTCCTTCAAATCAGTCTATAGTTATGGAAGTTGTGACCAAGGCATCTGATGAAGAAATCGCATTAAAAAATATAATTAAAGACAATTTCACTGGAACTAAAACTGAAATGAAGAAAAATAAATTAAAAACTTTAATTGGAAACAGTGTTGTAAATTTAATACATGAGATAATCGGAAAATAATGAAAATTAAAACTATCACATGTCATGATGTCTATAATCTTGGGGCCTCGCTCCAAGCATTTGCACTTCAAAATTATTTGGAGAGCGAAGGACATGATGTGGAAGTGATTGATTATAAGCCTTGGTATCTGAGCAACCATTACAAACTATGGGGCGTTGGAAATGAGCGATTTCACAAACCCATTCTTTGGCAGCTCTACAATTTGGCAAAGTTTCCAGAGCGAGTATCAGCATTGCCCCGAAAAAAGGTATTCGACGAATTCACGAAGAAATATCTACGATTAACAAAAAGATATAATTCATTCGAGGAACTTAGAGCAAATCCCCCTGAAGCAGATGCGTATGTGGCTGGCAGCGATCAAATATGGAACACCACATTCTTCAACGGAACAGACCCTGCTTTTTATCTTAATTTTGGAAAAGCAAAAAAAATCAGCTACGCGGCAAGCTTCGCTACCGAGAAATTAAGAAAAGGCACAGAAAGTTTTGTTAAAGAGATGCTTGACAACTTTAATGAGATATCAGTTCGTGAGGAATCGGGAATAAATATTCTCAAATCAACAGGTCATAATGGAACTGTTGTCGTTGACCCAGTGTTCTTACTCTCCCAAGACCAATGGGAATCAGTCAGCGACAATATTGGAGAGGGCAAAGATTATATTCTCGTGTATAGTTTTGAAAAAGGTGGTGCTATGCAAAAAATAGCAAAGCAGTTCTCTAAACAGCATCATTGCCCAATCTATTCCGTTGGACCTTATAAACTGAAATATGCTAGTCGTAACTTTGTGAATGTGGGACCCTCCACGTTTCTTTCATTGATAAAAAACGCGAAATGCATCATTAGTAACTCTTTTCATGCCACAGCATTTTCAATGATATTTGAAAAAAACTTTTTTGTAGTAAACAGAGAGGACGGATTAAATACCCGAATGAAAGATTTATTACAAAAATACGGCATTCTTGATAGATTAATAAGTGTAAACGTCACTAATCAAAGCCTCTGTTCAGATATCGATTATTCAAAAGCAAACGAACTCTTGAACAGAGATATAAAATTATCTATGACCTACTTAGCCAATAATCTCAAATGAAGCCACGAATATTCATAGCTATGCACTACATGGAGATTGGTGGTGCGGAGAGTTCTCTTATTGGACTGCTTGAAGCGCTTGATCCAAAAAGAGTGGACATTGATTTGTTTATCTATTCGCATCAAGGCGTGTTTATGAATGCAATACCTAAGTATGTAAATGTATTGCCCGAAATTCGCATTTGGTCCACTATGGAAAAGCCTATGAAGAAAGTTCTATTAATGGGCTATCCTCATGTGGTGCTTGCACGACTCATAGCCAAATGGCGAACCAAACGGTTTTACAAAAGAAACCCGACAGACTTGCCCCACTGTGCAGGGTTTGCCTATATTGGGGAAGGGTGTGCTAAAGTTGTTCCAAGCTTGAAAAAATTTGGAACATACGACTTGGCTATCTCTTACATGAACCCTCATGATTTTGTGCTCAAACATGTGTCTGCAAAAAGAAAAATAGCTTGGATTCATACTGATTACAACCAAATATCTATCAATGCAGAAAAAGAACTTCCAATTTGGGGCGCTTATGATAAGATTATATCGATTAGTAAGGATGTGACCCAAGCATTTTTAAGAGTGTTCCCTACCTTGAAGGGAAAAATTGTGGAATGCGAAAATATGATGCCAAAACGGTGGATTGAAAAAAATGCAACGAGCAAGACTGTTGAGGCTGATTATAGAAGGGAGGGGGTTGTTACACTATGCTCTGTGGGACGTATCAGCTATGCAAAAAACTATGACAACATTCCACATATAGCCGCTGAATTAAAAAAAATCGGCGGAAAGGAGTTTAAATTTCACTGGTTTATTGTAGGTCCAGGAAATCATAGCAACATTGATTCTGTGGCAAAGGAATTGGGAGTAGATGATGTGATCACATTCCTGGGACCATCAGACAACCCATATCCATATATCAAAAACTGTGATATATATGTGCACCCTTCTCGCTATGAGGGTAAGTCGATAGTGGTGCGTGAAGCTCAAATTCTCTGCAAGCCCGTAATCATCACAAATTATCCAACAGCACAGAGCCAAATAAACAATGGTGCGGATGGCATAATTTGTGAACTCGACAATGAGAAGATTGCTGAAGCAATCCACGATTTAGCCACAAACGAAAAAATGCGAGAACGGCTAATCAATTATCTCCAATCGCATGACAATGCCGGAATAAATGAAGTGGAGAAAATTTACAAATTAATCGCTGAATGAAAGAACGAGACTACACGTTAGATGCAATGCGCATCATTGCATGCGTGATGGTGATATTGATGCATTCACCGATGCCAAATTCTGGAATGTCTGGAATGTTGGCTGTAAGCACAACTATGCTCACGATGCCCTGTATCGGCTTGTTTTTCATGGTGAGTGGACACTTGCTATTTCCTGTTAGAATGCCTATGCGGGAGTTTTTGCGAAAAAGGCTAAACAAGGTGGTGTGGCCAACAGTCGCTTTTTCCTTGTTCTATATTATTATTAATGCCATCGTTGATGATGGATTCAACATCGCAAAATTATCCTACCAAGTGTTCTCTATTCCATTCTCCACACAAGGGCACGGCATTCTATGGTTTATGTATGTAATGATTGGGCTATACTTAATCTCACCCATCATCTCACCATTCTTGGAGAGTGCATCAAAACAAGAGTTACAACTTTTATTAATACTTTGGGGAGTAACACTCTTGTGGCCATACTTGCAAATGGTGGTTAGCGTTAATTCTGGAATTGACAGCATGCTACATTACTATTGTGGTTATGCTGGTTACTTTGTTGGAGGATATTACCTCAAACGCTTTCCTGTTAAAGTTCATCCACTTGCACTGGCATTTCTTGTAGCAATGCCATTCGGGCTGTACCTCTGCTTTAAAATAGCAGGATTAGAAACTGGCTTTACTACCACATTCTCATATTTGAGTCTGCCAATCGTTTTGATGACTTTTGCTTGTCACCAATTGGTGATCCAATACATAAATATCGCCAAAGCGACGCACTTCATAAAACATCTGATTAAAGACTTCTCAAATTGCAGTTTTGGTATCTATCTTATTCATATATTCATTATGCGAAGAGTGGTGTGGGAATTTGATTTCATAAAAAACACCCCCCCCATTTTGCAAATCATACTAACCACGATTTTGACCATAGTAATTTCGTGGGCGGTTATTCACATGCTATCGTATGCGCCATTTAGTAAATATATAATCGGTTATAACAGAAATATCAAACAGAAATTATGATTCCCAAAATAGTACATTACTGCTGGTTTGGCAAAGGGCCTAAAAATAAGCAGGCAATTAAGTGCATCGAAAGTTGGAAAAAACACCTTCCTGATTATGAAATCAAGGAATGGAATGAAGACAATTTCGATGTAAACATGTATCCCTATGCTAAAGAAGCACTTGAAAACCGAAAGTTTGCCTTCGTTACAGACGTTGTTCGTTTGTATGCGTTATATACTGAAGGTGGTGTGTATATGGACACTGATGTGGAAGTTTTGAAAACATACGACCCATTCCTTCATCATCACATGTTTTCCGGTTTTGAAACAAACAACAATGTGCCAACCGGCATGATGGCTGCAGAAAAAGGGAGCAAATGGGCTAAAGATTTACTCGAACAGTATAATAAGCGTCATTTTGTTTTGGAAGATGGAAGTTTTGACTTAACGACAAACACAACCGTCATTACGGAATACATGAAATCGAAAGGTCTTATACTCAACAACACATTTCAAGATTTTCCTAACTTATGTACAATGTATCCTTCAGAGTACTTCTGCCCGAAAGATCACAGAACTGGTAAGATTAAATGCACGACGAATTCTGTTTGCATCCACCACTTTGCAGGTAGCTGGATACCTAATACGCCCATAGGGACCACTCGCCATAAATTGAAAGTTTTTTTAGTAAAAATGATGGGAGAAAAAGGTGGGGCAATAGTATCCGACATTATCACAGGCAGAATATTCAAAGGCAGTAGGACATATTAAACTACATAAAAAAGGACAATAAAACACAACAAGATATGAAAACTGTAATGCTCGTTTTCGGCACTCGCCCTGAAGCAATAAAAATGTGCCCATTAGTAAAGGTGCTCCAAAAGTGCCCAAATGAGTTTAAAACAATAGTGTGTGTGACAGGACAACACCGGGAGATGCTGGATCAAGTGCTGAAAATTTTTGATGTGGATCCTGACTACGACCTGAACATCATGAAGCAAGGACAAGACCTCACCGATGTGACAGCCAAAGTGCTAACCGGTCTTAGAGATGTTTTCAAAGAATGTAGGCCCGACATTGTGCTTGTGCATGGCGACACCACCACTTCTATGGCTGGTGCGCTGGCAGCTTTTTATGCACAAATCCCGGTGGGACACGTAGAGGCTGGACTTCGAACCCATAATATCTACTCCCCATGGCCAGAAGAAATGAACCGACAAATTACAGGCAGAATATCTTCATACAATTTTGCGCCCACCCCTCTATCGGAACAAAACTTGATTGAGGAAAAAGTGCATGGCAAAATTTTTGTGACAGGAAACACTGTTATCGATGCTCTTCACATGGTTGTGGAAAAACTTAACAACAATGCTTATTTACGTGAAGAGCAAGACAAAAAACTTGCGGAATCAGGCTACGACATCAAGCGTCTCGCTAATGGGAAAAAGCTTGTACTCATCACTGGGCATCGTCGTGAAAACTTCGGACAAGGATTTATCAATATGGTGACAGCAATGAAAGACCTTTCTGAAAAATATCCTGAGGTTGACTTCGTTTACCCAATGCACTTAAATCCCAATGCTCGCAAACCGATTCATGAGGTGTTTGGAGAAAATCTCGCACGCCCAAACTTCTTTTTCATAGAACCACTTCAGTACCTTGAGTTTGTCCACCTCATGTCACATTCCACTATTGTGCTTACAGACTCAGGAGGCATCCAAGAGGAAGCTCCAGGCCTTGGGAAACCCGTATTGGTGATGCGCGATACCACCGAACGCCCTGAAGCTTTAACAAGTGGCACAGTTCACCTTGTTGGCACAGACTACAACAAAATCATGAACGAAGTAAGCACACTCTTAGATGATGATGCTGCTTACGAAACCATGAGCAAAGCAGTAAATCCTTACGGCGACGGAAAAGCGTGCAAACGCATTGCCGGTATTTTATCTGACAAAGAAACAGATAGATATGATGTGAACTAAACAGTTCGGAACATATCAATCACATCTACTGGTGATCATATTTAAAAATAAGTATCACTTATTCTCAAATAGCAAAACAACTATGTAAAAATAACTATGGGAATAGCACAATATTATCAACCTATATACTTGTTTATCGTTTCGCTGTTTTCTCTTCAAGCATACGCAAAATACAAAAAACGCGACGTTCCTATGAATGAGCGGCAAACGCGAACTTTAAATGGAGAATGCTTTATTTTAATGTCATTAATGGTGCTCTTCATTGGGCTCCGTCCTGTCAGCGGCAAGTATTTTGGCGATATGGCCAACTATGTCGAATCGTATGATGTTTTTTATAAAAACGTGCCATTTGTCTTTAACCCATTAGCAGAGAATGTTTTGTGGGACAACTGGTGGGCTTGGTGGGGTAGTAAAAATTTAGGCACTGAGTCGTTTTTTCTCCTATCAGCCGCCATTTATTTCTTCTGCACTTTTATTGCTTGTCGCAAATGGTTTCCAAATGACACCTTTATTGCATATTTGATTTTTCTTGCTGCGTTCTCCACTTTTTCATACACAACAAACGGATGTAAAGCAGGCAATGCTGCAGCATTATTCTTGGTGGCAATGGCTTATCGTAATAAACTGCATATATGCATACCCTTTCTCTTGCTCTCCTTAGGATTTCACCATTCAATGAAACTACCAATAATTGCCTTTATTGTCACGAATGTTTATAAGAACCCTAAAACATATCTTCTAGCTTGGTGTGTTTGTGTTATACTTTCCTTGGCACATGTCACATGGTTTCAGAGTTGGTTTGCCCAAATAAGTGCCGATCATGGAGAGGCAACAGGAGCCAACTATCTATTAGGATCAGACGCTAATGGGTGGGGAGGAAAGTCGGGATTTAGATTTGACTTTATCCTTTATTCGGCAATGCCTATTTGGATCGGCTATTATGCCTTATACAAGAAAAGAATTAAATCAGCGAACTATAATTTCATATTAAACATTTACACTGTTTTGAATGCGGTGTGGATACTTTGTATGTATGCCGAATTCACAAATCGTATTGCTTATTTAAGCTGGTTTATGTATCCATTTGTCTTGACTTATCCCTTAATTTGTGAGAATTGGGGAACACAAAAATACCGAACCCTTTCTAAAATAATGATACTCCATTTAGGGTTCACTTTATTTATGCAGATTATTTATTACTAAGTTATTTGTGTCAAATGAAACTTCTTACTATTTTCACTCCAGCATATAATCGCAAGCACACAATTGTCAGAACTTTTGAGAGCCTACTGCGACAGACCAGCAAAGATTTCAACTGGTTAATTATAGACGATGGTTCAACTGATGGCACCAAGGAATGGGTAGCATCGTTAGGACAAGGAATGTGGAAAAAAAGCCCAGTATACGATTGGATGGGACGCAAAACGTCGGAAAATAGTTACGACTCACACTTTGTAATTGATGTACCTACTCCTGATAATCATAAACTCCACATAGACTATATTCGTAAACCAAACGGAGGACTATATACAGGCTATAATGTGGCCTACGATTTTATTCAAACAGAACTATGTGTCTGTATCGATTCTGATGATTTTGCTCCAGATGACGCCGTTGAGAAAATTAAAACTTTATGGAAAGAAAACGGATCAGAGAAGTACTGTGGTATTCTTGGACTGGATTTTGACATCAACACGATGTTACCTATAGGTGGTTATTTCCCATCTGAACTTAAGGAAATTTATTTACATGAACTTTCATTGAAGAAAATCCATTTTGGCGATACAAAACAAGTTTTGCTAACTGAATTGATGAGAGCTGTAGCTCCACAGATAGGTTTTGAGGGCGAAAAAAATTTCAATCCAATATATATGATTCTACAAGTATGTGACAAATACCCTTTATTAGTGATTAACGACAACTTGTGTACAGTAGAGTACCAAATTGGAGCAGACTCTATGTCACAAGGTATATATAAGCAATATATGAACTCTCCTCGTTCATTTGCAAAAATGCGTCAACAAGAAATGAAACTTGTTCATAATACACTAAAAGACAAGTTTCGTTCTGCTATTCACTATGTCAGTTCATGTATAATTGCACATGATTATCATTGGTTCAGAAATTCAACACGCAAGGACTTAACATTATTGGCTTTTCCACTTGGTTTGCTTTTATCGTACTACATTAAATATAAAGTCAAAAAAACATCATGATTATAAAGGGTTTTAGATACAGTGTAGCTATACGCACATTAGGCAAGGCTGGTGAAATCTATCAAAAAGAATTAGACTCACTCAATAACCAAACCATTCGTCCTGAAAAGATTATCGTTTATCTTGCAGAAGGATACGACAAACCCAAAGAAACCATTGGTTGGGAAAATGTGGTTTATGTAAAGAAAGGAATGGTTGCTCAACGAGCATTAGAATATAAGGAAATTAATTCTCCATACATACTTTTACTCGATGATGACGTATACTTGCCAAAAGATGCTGTAGAAAAGATGGCTTCGGCATTGCTTACGGAGACAGGTGATTGTATTGCTGCTGACACTTTCCCTAACCACAAAATGTCTGCTGTATGTAAAATTAAGGCTGCCATCTCAAATTGGACGTTCCCCATTTATAGCAAAAAATGGGCTATAAAAATTCAGCGAACAGGCTCATTTTGCTATAATAACAATCCTACCAAAGACTATTATCTCTCCCAAAGTGCGGCAGGACCTTGTTCGTTGTGGAAAAAAAATGCATTTCTCTCAATTCGTTTAAACGACGAAGTCTGGTTAGACCGCTTAGGATTTGCGTACCAAGATGATTTATTGTGTTTCTATAAACTATATCGAAATGGGGGTAAAATGATGTTACACTATACATCTGGAGTTAAGCATATGGATGCACAAAGTTCGCGAACTGCTTATAATGTAGATCCCATAAAATTTCGCAAAAGAGCAAGGGCTTTATTCATCGTGTGGTGGCGTACAGATTTTGATTTTGGAGAAAACTCTGCCATAAACAAGGCTTTTAGTTTAGGAGAATATATTCTAAAGTTCCTTTGGTCAATCTTAGCGAATGCGGGTTATTCCATTGTCACATCTTCCTATAAGCCATTATACTATTATATCGTGGGCAACGTTGATGGTTATAAATATGTTCATTCAGATGATTATAAAAAAGTAACAAACTTTAAGATCACAAATGTATGAAGATACTACATGTAATAACCTCGTTAAAGACTGGTGGTGCCGAACACTTGATGGTGGACTTGCTGCCTGAACTAAAGAAAATGGGCAATGAAGTGGAACTCTTGGTGTTTGATGGCACTCGCACGCCATTTTACGAACAGGCAGAGGCGATGGGCATTAAAATTCACTCTCTGGCGATTGGCGAAAGTGTGTATAGTCCCAAACATATTTTTAGACTCTGTCGCTTTATTCGCCATTACGACGTGATTCACACCCACAACACTGCATGTCAACTTTTCGTTCCCATAGCCAAATGTCTTACTTTTAGTGGAGCAAAACTTGTAACCACAGAGCACAATGCAAACAACCGCCGTCGAGGAAAGTGGTATTTTAAAATGGCAGACAAGTGGATGTATTCCCGATATGAGAAGATTATTTGTATAGCCGACCAAACAAAACAAAATCTTGAGGCTCACATAGGGAAGAAAGAGAAAATCATCACTATATACAATGGCGTTAATACTGTAAATTTTCTGAAGCCAATCAATGAAATAACGAATAGGCAGAACTTCATTATCACAATGATTGCGGCTTTTCGTGAACAGAAAGACCAAGACACACTCATTCGTGCCATGGCAGAACTGCCAGACAATTACAAGCTTCAGATAGTGGGCGACGGCATTCGCCGACCAATTCTTGAGAAATTGGCAGAAGGAAAAAATGTGGAATTTCTTGGCGTTCGCACTGATATACCCGATATTCTTAACTCCACCGACATCGTGGTTCTTAGTTCGCATTGGGAAGGTCTTTCTCTATCAAGCATCGAAGGAATGGCGAGTGGACGGCCATTCATTGCAAGCGATGTTGATGGACTTCATGAAATGGTGAATGGAGCAGGAGTTTTGTTCCCCGATGGCGACCATGTGGCACTTGCCTCTGCCATTCGCTCCCTATGCGAAAATCCTAAGAAGTATAAAGAAGTGGCAGAGCGATGCCAAGCCCGCGCAAAAGACTACGACATATCAAAAATGGCTGCTGGCTATAATGCCGTTTATAAAGAAATCACTAATGAATAAAAAGAAGCTGATTCGGGTAACTACTGTTGCACTGTCGATTGGGTTCTATAGAGACTTGATACCACAATTGCAACAAGATTATGAGGTGATAGGAGTATCTTCGCCAGGGGCAGAACTTCAGCGCTTGTCTGAAGAAATGGGTGTACAGACTATTGAGGTGCCAATGGAAAGGCATATTTCGATTATTCACGACTTGAAATCGCTATGGAAGATGGTGAAAGTGTTTCGTGAAGAGAGACCAGAAATAGTGCATTCCATGACACCTAAGGCGGGGCTTATAACCATGATGGCAGGATGGCTATGCGGTGTTCCTGTGCGTGTACATACCTTCACTGGACTGGTCTGGCCTACAGCTACTGGTTTGAAACGGCGCATACTCATGGCCACCGATTGGCTTACTTGCGCTTGTGCCACTCATATAATACCCGAAGGACAGGGAGTGCTCAATGACTTGAAGAATGGTGGTATTACCAAAAAGCCGATGAAGGTGCTGGGCTACGGTAATGTGCGCGGCGTGGATATGGAACGTTTCTCTCCATCGCGTTTCGACGTGTCGAAGAATCCATCAGCATTTACCTTTGTGTTTGTTGGGCGTATTGTAGGCGACAAGGGCATCAATGAGTTGGTAGAAGCTTTTGTGAAATTGCATGACAAGCATCAAAATGCAAGACTTATTCTGGTTGGCAGCTATGAGCATGAGCTCGATCCCATAAGTGATACCACACGAGAGCAAATAGAATCGAATGAAGCAATTGACGCATGTGGTCCAAAGTATGACGACGACTTGCTACGGATGTACGTGAATGCAGATTGCTTTGTGATGCCTTCGTATCGTGAAGGTTTTCCAAACACTGTGCTTGAAGCTGGCGCAATGGGACTCCCATCGATAGTGACAGATATCAATGGAAGCCGCGAAATTATCGAAAATGAGAAAAATGGGTTAATAATTCCTTCAAAGAATGCAAGTGCCCTCTATGACGCTATGGAGCGTATGCTGACCGATGACACCGCTCGCGAAACAATGCGAAGCAATGCCCGACCGATGATAGCCTCTCGCTTCGAAAAGAGCTTTGTCCAAAAATGCCAAATTGAGTTTTATAAAGAAATTACAAAAGCGTAAAAATATTAAGCACAAATAAGCCTGTAATAAACAGTTAACCCTAATGACCGATTTAGGTTTAAAAATCTTAGTAGAATTTATAAGTGAGGGGGGGGAGTAGAAATGCCTTGTTTGTGTGGAGACGAACGAATTGTGGAAATTTTGAAAATATATTAAAATATGTATCGGGATTTTTTTAAGAGAGGGATTGATTTTTTGATTGCGCTGGTGGCTCTGGTTTGTATCAGTCCAGTTTTGGCGGTGGTCACGATTTGGCTACATTTTGCCAATAAGGGAGCAGGAGCGTTTTTCCTGCAAGAGCGACCGGGTCTACATGGCAAGATTTTCAAAATCATCAAATATAAGACGATGACCGATGAGCGCGATGCCGAAGGCAATCTGCTGCCCGACAAGGACAGATTGACAAAAGTTGGCAAGTTTGTCCGTAAAACGTCGATTGATGAGTTGCCTCAGTTGATTAATGTGCTGAAGGGTGATATGGCGCTTATTGGTCCTCGTCCATTACTTCCCGAATATTTGCCTTACTACACAGAGCGTGAGCGTTTGCGCCACACAGTTCGCCCCGGAATCTCTGGATGGGCACAGGTGAATGGGCGCAACCATGTACTTTGGGAAGAACGATTTGAGTATGATGCCTATTATGCAGAACACCTTTCATTTGCTATGGATATACGAATTATTATTATGACCTTTAAAAAGGTCATACAAAGAAAAGATATAGAAGCATCTCCTAATTTGATGAACTTTGATGAATATAGAAGGCAACAAATGGCAGGTCGAACATTTTTGACTGTCGAAGACGCAACTATAGACTAACCCCCTCTAACCAGAAGTCTTATGGAAAGACTTCATACTTTCAGAGGAGTTACGAGTTATAAAAATCAAATAAAACAAAAATTTGTGTTTGTCTAAGAATTGAAAATTTTCAAATAGAACACTTTAATCCTATAAATATGAATATTCTTTTTACATGCGCTGGCAGACGCACTTATCTACTAAAATATTTCAAGGAGAATATGAGCGCTGGTGACAAAGTGGTGGCGACGGATATGCAGTTGTCTGCCCCGGCTCTTCAAGTGGCAGACGTTAAATATCAAGTACCTGCCGTATATGACCCTTCGTATGTGGATATAACATTAGGGATATGTAAAGAGCATCAAATTAATGCACTTTTGTCGCTCAACGATTTGGAATTGCCAATATTAGCTGAAAACAAGGCTAAGTTTGAAGCAGAGGGCGTGAAGGTGATTGTTAGCGACCCTTCTGTGATAGACATTGCTTTCGACAAATACAAGACTGCCCTCTGGGTGGAATCGCTTGGGCTGAAATCACCCAAAACATTTGTTCGCCTTGACGATGCAAAACGTGCTTTGCAGACAGGTGAACTCCATTTTCCTTTGTTTATGAAGCCACGTTGGGGTTCGGGTTCTATCGGACTGGCAACGGTTGACGATATGGAAGAGCTTGACATCTACTATCACTTGCTGATGAAGAAAATAAAAAAGACAATTCTTGGCACAGCCTCGGTGGGCGATGAATACATTATGATTCAAGAGAAGCTCACTGGAAAGGAGTTTGGACTGGATGTGATGAACGACCTTGAGGGCAATAATGTGGCAGTAAGTGTGAAGCAAAAATTGGCTATGCGAGCAGGCGAAACAGACAAGGCTATAACTGTTGACTTACCAGAGGCGCGAGAGATTGGCGAAAAGATAGGCACGGCATTAAAGCACATTGGTAACCTTGATGTTGATGTGATGCAGAACGAAAAGGGAGATTACTGTGTATTAGAACTAAACCCTCGTTTTGGTGGTGGTTTCCCATTCAGCTACGAGGCTGGAGTCAACTTTCCTAAGGCAATTATTGAGTGGGTGAAGGGCAATGAGGTGGATGCCTCTATCCTCCAACCTGAATATGGGCGCAAATTTGCAAAAAACGATTACCTTGTTGAAGTATAGGCAGCAAGGGATGAATGAGGCGTGGTTGTGGCACAGCAATGATTGAATTGCTACTATTATCATCACTATTCGTTTTGGAAAGATATTGAGATGATATTTGCCACGGTGCTTGGATTCAAAGTGAAATTTGCAGGTGAGGAAGTTTAGACGATTATGAATGTTCAAGAGTATCGGGGTATTATTCTTAACGACATATTGATACCTTCACTAAAAAAGTTATATGATATTGACTATAACAATATCAAGTTTGGTGTTTCAGAACGCAATATCTGCGCGAGGTTAGCTCTACACATGGAAAATATGATGAGGGAATATGATAATCAAAATTCCACTCATATGTTTTCGAAATATTTTGCAGATGTTGAATATAACCGAATGGGGAATGGTGACATCAAAAAATATGAAAACTCAGAAAAAAGACCACAATCAATGGTAAGCGATTTACTTATTCAAAGTCGAGATTATAAGCGCAATTTTCTGGCTATAGAAATGAAAAGAAAAGGTAATCGCAAAAAATGTAAAGAGGACAGAGAACGATTAAGAAGAATCGTATCTTCTCAACTCTATAACTCTGCGAATAGATGCGTTCACAATACATTAATAGGTGCATTTATCATATATTCCATTGATGACGTTTTGATTGAGTTGTATGAAGACCGTAACGGAAATGGCGAAAAAACAGGGGATATTAAATTAAATTTCAATCATAGAAGCAGACATTTGGAAACCAATCTATAACATTACGGAAACTCCAATTAATTGTGAGTTTTCAGATTAATAATACTATACAAAGTCTATGGATATAACAATAGAAAAAATATACTGGCTTCCACACTTAAAGTCAATATGGAAAGAATTGTACGCAGCAAATTCTTCTTTATCCATTTTTCAATCCTATGAGTTTATGTTAAACTTTTGGAAGAACTCATGGATATATTGTATAAAAGAAAAAGAGTTCCCTATTTTTTATTTAGTAAAAGATAAAGGAACAGCCAGTATGATAGCTCCTTTGTGTAAGAAAAAAAATGGAACATATGAAATTATGGGCAATAAAAATGGATGCGAATATTGTGACTTTATATATGCACATGAATCAAATATTGACTTATATGTGAGAGAGCTCGTTGATTATCTGAAGTGCCCTTTAACATTTGCACGTGTGAAAGAGCAATCTAAGCTTTATCAGACGCTCATTGAACAGCAAAATGTGCGAGAATGTGGCGAAAAAGTATGTACAAATATTGCATTACCCGAAAACTACGAATACTATTATAAGAGTTTGTCTTCATCTATGCGCCAAAACTTGCGTACAGCCTTTAATCGATTGAAACGTGATGGCCACTCTGTCAGTATTAAAGTCATTACAGAGAGGGGAAAGTGTATGTTTTGGACCTATGATGAAATGGAAAGCATACAGAATTCACACGTGAATTATCATAACAAACAACAAGGTGCTTCTTCAAAAAATGCAGATTTTAATGAAATGCTTTCTTTATATTATCATAGGCATGAGGAACGATATGGAGAGCACACAAGCAAGTTGAAAATGTGGTATATGAAACATCTTAATTTTATGACAAGAAGTTTACGAAATATGCCATCAGCAATGAGTGTTATGCTTTACATTGACAACGAGTTGGCTGCATTTATGGGAGGATTAGCAAGCCAAGGTGAGAGTGACTATATTGTCCCACGGTTATCTATTAGTGGAAAATATGGTTTTTATAGCCCAGGAATGTTACTCGTTAATGAGACTGCTCGATATATGATAGAACACACTTCTAATCGAAATTTGGATTTATCATTGGGTACCGAACCATATAAAAGCAAAATGGGGGGGGGGTACTTTCTTAATTAAGTATTTTGTGATTTCATAAATAAACTTTTACATAGACATTTATATCACTGTGATGTGAAGATGAAATAATTAATGATTATGTCGGAAGAAAGAAAAATGATTTATCTTTGCCTTGCTCATATGAGTGAGGATGGGTTTGAACAGAAATATGTGAAGGAGGCGTTCGACACTAATTGGGTGGTGCCGATGGGGCCTAATGTAAATGCTTTTGAAAAGGATTTGGAGGCGTTTGTAGCCTCTCCCCAGCCCTCCCCTGATGCCTCTCCCCAACCCTCCCCTGAAGGGAAGGGTGTTGAGGGTGAGCGTAAGGTGGTTTGTTTGTCGGCTGGGACGGCTGCGGTGCATTTGGCGCTGATTGGTTGTGGCGTGAAGGCTGGCGACGAGGTGCTGGTGCAGAGTTTCACGTTCTGCGCTTCGAGCCACCCTATCACCTATCTTGGCGCTAAGCCAGTGTTTGTAGGTTCGGAGGGCGAGACTTGGAATATGGACCCTGCGCTGCTGGAGAAGGCTATTATCGACCGTAAGGCAAAGACTGGCAAACTTCCGAAGGCTATTGTGCCTGTGGCTCTGTATGGTATGCCTTACCGCATCGATGAGATTATGGCGATTGCCAATAAGTATGGCATTGCTGTGGTGGAAGATGCTGCCGAGGGCATGGGCTCGCGCTTCGATGGGCAGGTGCTTGGCACATTTGGCAAGTATGGCGTGCTGTCGTTCAACGGTAATAAGATGATTACCACTTCGGGTGGCGGTGCCTTGATTTGTAATGGGGCCTCTCCCCAACTCTCCCCTGAAGGGAAGGGGGGCATGAGTAGCGAGGAACTTGCCAACGAGGTGATGTGGTATGCTACGCAGGCTCGCGACGCTTATCCTTATTATCAACATTCGGCTATCGGCTATAACTACCGCATGAGCAATGTGTGCGCTGGTATTGGTCGCGGTCAGATGACTGTGCTTAACGATCATATCGCTCACCATAAGCATGTGCAGAGCCTGTATGAAGAGTTGCTGAAAGATGTGCCAGGCGTGCATATCCACAAGCAGCCAGCCGACCCTCGCTACGATGCCAATTTCTGGCTTTGTGCCGCTACGATTGATGCAAATGTGAAGATTCAGGGTCAGGAAAACGCTTACAAGGAGGTGATAACTACTGCTGTGGGTGGTGCTGCTGGTGTGATTCATGCTGTTGACTCTGCAGTTACCGACTGTCAGCCTAACGATAATGTGGAGGCGTTGCGTGTGTTTATGCTCAACAAGAAGGTTGAGTGCCGCCCTGTGTGGAAACCTATGCACAAGCAACCTGTGTATGCCGGTGCTCCTGCCTATACGAATGGCGTGGAGGAAGAAATCTTCAAAGTGGGTTTCTGTCTGCCGGCCGGCCCTTATGTCACCGACGATGATGTTCGCTACATCGTGGATTGCATCAAAGAGGCAATTGAATGTTGATGGGTTCAGAGAATAAATACTGGAGGGACTGAAACAAAAACATAAAAAACAGCCTTGGGGCAACGTGGAATGCTTCGCATTTGGCGGTGCGACTGTGCGCTTTGCGTCATTGGA
>OIYY01000626.1_pt1 | contig 23620 bp, 22 predicted proteins | sample 1588341 | NCBI WGS metagenome assembly OIYY01 (sample SAMN03283287) | human gut metagenome | biome: human-associated habitat; material: feces | host: Homo sapiens | place: Peru | collected 2012 | reverse complement strand
CGTCGACCTCTAGCGTGACAGGCTAGCGTTCTAACCAACTGAACTACCGGGCCATAAAATGGTGGTCGCTATAGGGTTCGAACCTATGACCTCCTGCTTGTAAGGCAGATGCTCTCCCAGCTGAGCTAAGCGACCATTTCTTTATCAGTATCTCGCTGACAAGACCTAGTATACTAGATTTTGTTTCTCTTGTCAACATTTTTTTGAAACTTTTTTTGATTTTTTTATTCTCAATTCTAAAAGTGCCTATTTTCAAGTATTAGAAAAGCTACATTTTTTTATTTTTTACATTAAAAAATAAATTATTTTATCAAATTCATATAAAAATTCTAATAAAATTGTCATCTTTATATAACATAACACTTAAAAATCTTCCACTTCCCCAAAAAATGGATACTAACATTTTAATTGTTAATATCCACATCATATTATTTTAATAATTCAATTGCTTTTTGTAACTGAGCATCATTCTCTTTAGTTATCTTCACTGAATCATCTTCATTTAATTCAATTTCTACATCAGGAGTTATTCCAATTTTGTTAATTTTATTTTCATTTGGAGTAAAATATTCTGAAACAGTAACTTTTAAAGCGCCACCAATCTCAGTACCTAATACATCAGGATATACCTCTTGAATAACACCTTTTCCATATGTTTTAGTTCCTACAACTTTAGCAATTCCATAATCTTTAAAAATTCCAGTTAAAATTTCAGATGCACTAGCCGTATATTCATTTACTAATACAACAACTGGCATATCAATTGTTTTTCCATTTGATGATTTTTGAACAGTTTTATTTCCATCTTTATCTTCTGTTATTAATAAAGTTTTTCCTGAGTCAACAAATAAATCAGCAATCTCTAAAGCAGATTTCACATATCCACCTGTATTATTTCTCAAATCGACTATTAAAGATGTTGCACCATTATTTTTTAAATCATTATATGCTTCCTTAAATTCATCAGCACTTGTATCTGTAAATGAATCAAAATCAATATATCCAATATTATTTTCTAGCATCTCGTGCTTAATTTTATAAACTTTAACTTGTTCACGTGTCATTGTAAATTCAATTTCTTGATCGCCACGTAAAACTTTCATACTAACTTTCGTTCCTTCTTTACCTTTAACTTTTGAAGAAACATATTCCGTTCCTTTTCCAGAAACATCTTCACCATCAACTTCTTTTATTATATCTCCAGCTTGAATTCCAGCCTTTCCTGCAGGTGTATCATCATCAATTACTCCAATAATTACAGCATCACTTGAATTTTTTAATTGAGACATATACACGCCAATTCCCACAAAATCAGATAAAGAAGAATCTAAATCATCCCATTCATCTTGTGTTAAAAACTCTGTATACTCGTCTCCTAATCCTTCTATATATCCTTTTAATGCAGCTTGCTCTAATTTGCTATCATCAATTTCACCTTTGTACTTTTTCTCAATTACTGTTTTTAAAAGATTAATATCATTAGCTATATCACCAGATGATTCATAATCTTTTATAATTAATCCCTTGTATGATAAGTATTTATCATACACTACTACTGTCCCACATAATGTAATTATAAACGTAATCATTACAGCCACGATAACTTTAACTCTTACATTATACTTCTTGTCTTCTTCATTCATAACTATTTTCTACCTCCATATGTTGTAAAAAACAAAAGCGGACTATTTATAATATTTGTACTTATTATAACATTTTTAAGACCACGTTTTTGTTCGTGCGCAAAATTTGCAAAGCAAATTTCTGTGCATTATTAATTTCTATAATCAGAAGCTCAAAGAACTTTTTACTATAGAAATTAGGGCGCTATTAAAAACGCCCTGTCTATATCATAATTTATTATGGTAAATACTTTAAAGGACTTACACGGTTGTTATATCCACCTGGACTTACTCTTACTTCAAAATGCAAATGTGCTCCTGTTGAATTTCCAGTACTTCCAACTTTCATAATTTGCTGTCCTTGTGAAACACTTTGACCAGGTGAAACACAAATTGAACCTGCTTGACCATGAGCATATAAAGTATATGTACCATCATGATGATCAATTACTACATAATTTCCATAACTTGTTGTTAATGCAAGTGCAAGTATAACTTTACCAGATTTAACAGCATATACTGGTTGACCTGCAATTCCTCCAGATCCGAAATCAACTCCACCATGATAAGAACCATTAGAATAATATAAACCTGTAGTTATTTTAGCATATGCAGATGGGACCGGATATATGAATCCTCCTGGATTTGATGAAGGACTTGAACTATTATTACCATTGTTTTTATTTCCATTATTTTTATTAGCTTCAGCTGCTTTTTTTGCAGCCTCTTCGGCAACTTGTGCCTTTTTAATTGCAGCTCTAATTGCAGAATCTTGCGATTGCATATCTTCTATTTGTTGTTGCAATTTTTTATCTTCATCACTTAGCTGAGCAACCTTTTCATTTTTTTCACTCTTATTAACATCTAAAGCTTTCTTTTTATTTTCTTGTAATTCTCTAGCATCTTCTAAAGATTTTTTATTTTCTTCTAATTGTACTTTAGCTTCGGCAACTTGATTTTTTGTAGTTGTAATTGTATCAATCAATTTTTGATCTGATTCAGCTAATTGTTCTATTAAATAATAATTAGATAAAAAGCTTGTTAAACTTCCTGAACTCAATAAAACATCTAAATAAGATGTACTTCCTGCTTTATAAGAAGCAACTAATCTTTTCTTTAGTAATTCTTCTTTTTCCTCAAGTTCTTTCTCTTTTTGAGTAAGTTCTTGAGTCATTGTATCAATATTTGCAGACGTTTCATCAATTTGTGATGTTAAATCATCAATCTCATTTTCATAACTTGCAATTTTTGCGTTCAATTCTTCAACTTCTTTTTGAATCGCTGTCATTTTCGTTCTAACTTCATTTTGCTCATCTTTCGCTTCGTTTATTTTGCTCTCATTCGCTTTTCGTTCTTTTTCCAAATCCGCCGAAGAAGTTGCAGCAAAACTAACTAAAATATTTCCCAAAATCGTAACAATTAAAATACTAATCAAAACAGCTACAATTTTCTTGTTTCTTATGTGTTTCAATATAAATTCCTCCCAATTACATTAATTATTCTTCGTAGTAATATATGGCATAGGATCAACATATTGTCCATTAATCCTTACCTCAAAATGTGCATGTGGTCCTGTTGAATATCCTGTACTTCCAACTTTTAAAACCTCATCACCTCTTTTTACCTCTTGTCCTACTTGAACCATTATCTGAGAACCATGAGCATATAATGTTGAAACTCCACCACCATGATTAATTAAAACCATATTTCCATATGCAGTGTTATATTCAGCTTTAGCAACTACACCATCATTAGCTGCAATAAACGTATCACCTATTGATGCTGATATATCAACACCTGTGTGTAATTTATATACACCTGTAATAGGGTGTGTTCTCATTCCAAAGTTTGATGTAATTATTGTATGTCCCGGTACAGGCCAAGCCATCTCACCACCGACATAATCATAACCGATATTTAATGTAGCAGCTGTTAAAATTTCAGCTTCAACCTTTTTTATTTCTGTTTGCATTGTAATAATGTCATTTGCATATTTAGCTTCCTCTGCAGATAATTGACTAATATAATTATTTTTTATAACTATCATATTCTCTAATGCAACTGCTTTATTTTCACTCTCTTCCGTTGTTTCTGACAATTGTTTTTTTTGCTTTTTTAATTCTAACTTTGACAACTCTAATTGCTTTTTTTCTTCTTCAATCTGAGTTAATAATAATTGATCAGACTCAACAATTTTTGAAATCATATAATAATTAGAAATAAATTCTGACAACGAACTTGATTGTAATAACAAATCCAAATAAGTTGTATTCCCCGCTTTATATGAAGCTACTAATCTAGTTTCTAATTGAGTTTTTTGTTTATTATAATCTTCAATCGCTTTATTTAAATCATTTTCTGTTTCTTCTATTTTGGTTTGTAATTCTTTTTTCTGTGTTTGCAATAATTGAACCTCTAATTGCTGTGAAGTTATTTGTTCATTTAATTGTGCCACTTCATTAACTAATTCAGAAACATCAGATTGAATTATTTCAACTTGTGCATTTGAAGCTTCAAGCTGACTTTGTAAATTTGCTTGTTGATCACGCAAATTTGATACATAATCTGATGAAACCTTTTTGGGATATAAAGCTAAAATTGCAAATATAGCCACAACTATTACAACAATTTTAAATTTAATCTTTTTCAATTAAACTCTAAACCTCCAAATATTTCCTCATAGAAATACTACTTCCTAATGCACCAATTCCAATTCCTAAAACCATATATACAACTAAAATTATTTTATACATGTCTGCAAATGTAAGTAGTGACACAGTAACATTTATACTATTAAATACATTTAAAATCTTAGTAACAACAACTGTGTAGCCACCATATATAATTAAAATTGTAAGTAATGCAGATATTATTCCTATAATAATACCTTCAACTATAAATGGCCAACGAATAAATGAATTAGTTGCACCAACATATTTCATAATTGAAATTTCTTTTCTTCTTGCGTGAACTGTTAATTTTATTGTATTTGAAATAATAAATATTGAAATTGCAATTAACAATACAAGTAAAACACCAGTAATAATTTTTATACCGTTTGCTATGTTAATTAAAGCATTTATTGTTTTATCACTACTTCTTATATCTGGATCAACATATTTTTTTCCGTCAATTTCTATATTTTTTATTTTTTCTTGAACTTCCGCACTCTTTTGTAAATCTGTTAATTTTACAATAACTGAATCTGGGAAAATATTATTGTCTTCATCATATCCTGCAAGAACATCTTGATTGTTTTTTAATCTAACTTTCATTTCATCTAAAGCATCTTGTTTAGTATATATTGTAGCAGAAGCAACACCATCTATACCACTTATCATATCTCTAACTTCTTGAACTTCCTTACTACTTGCTTCATCAATTATGAAAACTTGCATTCCTTGATCTTCTTCTATTGTCTTCATTATATGATTAATGTTTTCACCTATTATAAAAAATATACCAAACATAAGCATAGTTGCCATCATAATACACAAAGAAGCAATTGTTGATTTTTTATTTTTAAATAAATTTCTAATTCCTTCACCAATGTGATACGTTAAAATATTATATCTCACTTTCAATCACCTTTTATCTTTTTATTTTAAACTTCTTCATATCCGCCTTTTCTATCGCTGATTATGTTTCCTTTATCAATATGAATAACTCTTTTATTCATCTCATCAACTATATTCTTAGCATGCGTTGCCATAACAACTGTAGTTCCTCTTAAATTAATGTCATTTAATAGATTCATAATTTCCCATGCTGTATCTGGATCCAAGTTTCCTGTAGGCTCGTCAGCAATAATCATTGATGGATTATTAACTAAAGCTCTTGCAAGTGCAACTCTTTGTTGCTCACCACCAGATAACTCATTAGGATACATTTTTGCTTTAGCGCTAAGTCCTACTAAAGATAAAACCATAGGGACCTGTCTTTTTATATGTCTTGGCGTAGCTTTTACAATATACATAGCAAATGCTACATTTTCATAAACTGTTTTGTCAGGTAACAATCTGAAATCCTGGAAAACAACTCCCATACTTCTTCTTAGAAAAGGTACTCTTTTAGGTTTCAAAAAAGTTGTATCTTTTCCATTAATTATTATATTACCTTTTGTAGGTTCTTCTTCTTTCAAAATTAATTTTATTAATGTTGATTTACCTGAACCAGATGAACCAACTAAGAAAACGAATTCACCTTTATCTATTTTAAAATTAGCATTATGAACCGCTTCTGTTCCAGTATCATAAACTTTACTTACATTTTTAAATTCAATCATTTTTATCTCCTCATAATTTGACTAAATTTGCTTCTTTACCACATAATAATACCAATAATAGACTATATTTGCAATAGAAAAAATTGAAAAATTCTATTATTGTATGCAAGCAGAATATTATATTTAATTTTTTCGTTCCTTGCTAAAAAATTTTACCGCTGACTAAACTTTGTTTAGTCAGCTAGGTAAAAACTTTCAAACTGCGCGTCACTCAAGAAATTAAATATAATATTCTTTTTGAATTAAATATCGTTATTTTATATACAAAAAAATATAGATAAAATCATTATATCATGTCAAGTTAAACTAACCTTAAAATACAACAATTTTATCTATATTATTCTTTATTTTTTCTCTTCAAGTTTTTCTTTAAAATACTTCATATAAAATTCATAAGCAGACATTTCATAACAAATCAAGTATATTGACTCAATTTCAGGAAATTTCTTTCTTGCTTCAGCAATTGCAAAATCAATTGCAATCTTACCACCAATTTCAACCGGACAACCATATACACCCATTCCTAAGCAAGGAAAAGCAATTCTCTTGCATCCAAAATCAACCGCCAATTCCAATGAATTTTCATAGCATTGTCTTAAAACTTTTTCCTTATCTATATTAGGTGAATCATACCATTTGGGCGCAACTGTATGAATTATATAATCAGCTTTTGAATTATATCCATGTGTAATCTTAGCCTCACCCGTTTTGCATCCCTTTAACTCTTTACACTTATTCAATAACTCTAGTCCAGCAGCTCTATGTATTGCACCATCCACACCTTCTCCACCTAATAGTGAATTATTAGCAGAATTCACATATGCATCAACATTTAATTTTGTAATATCACCTAAAATAATTTTTACAATATGTTCTTCATTGCCATATACAGGCTCAGGTTTATCAAACTTTTTACTACTCGAACGTAAGGCTTTATCAAACTCATCACACATATTTCTAATATAAATATATCTTTTTAAATCAATTCTCCACTCAGGATTAATTGACTTCAAGCCATAGAATAATCCAGCAAGTCCACCTGTACATGCACCTATTGTGTCTGTATCGTCACCTAAATTAATTGCACCAATAACTGCTTGATTATAATTTTCTGTATTCATAAAAACCCATAACGTAGCCTCTAATGTATCAACAATATAACCTGTTGATCTAATAGATTCCAATGGCATTTCTCTAATATTTTTCTTCAAAATTCTATTATATAATTCTATTGAACTCCTAGAAAATCTAGAATAACTAAGCTGTTGTATTTCTCTGTACGCATCAAATTTAGATTTTTTCTCAAGCAATTTTATAGCATACATAACATAAATATAACATCCTAGTACGCTTACCTCATGAGCATGTGTTATATATGATACTTTTTTCACAACATCTAATATATCATTTGGTTGCAAATGTGCACTATAACAATAATAAGCAATTGGAAGCATTCTCATTAAAGAACCATTCCCATTACTATCCTCTGCCGTAGAACCGCTCTCAAAAGGATGTCCTTCTTTTTCAAATTTAGCAAGAGCAATCAATGTAGTCCTTCCTATATCAAACCTTTCACCTGTTGCAGTATACTCTGCCTTTTCCATCCAATTAACAAATCTATTTCCCATATCTTCTGTAGAAATTCCAAAGCAGTGAATTATCGAATCCATTGTTGCAAGAGTTAAAGAAGTGTCATCAGACCAAGTTCCTTTTGGCTGATTATGGCTTCCTCTATCCAGCATTTGCGTTACTGGATTATCCATAAGCTTATCTCTTGACATAAATTCAATTGGAACACCCATAGCATCCCCTACTGCTAAACCAATTATACCGTCTTTACTATTCATAAAAATCCTTTTCCTTTACTACATCTTAAGCATCAATCCATGCTATTTCATCTTCAAAATAATTTCTAACATCACCATTAACGCTTACCATATATTCATCACCTAATATAGCAATTACAAAACCTCTTTCATCAGTTTCAACCACTCTGACATTGTCTCCAGTTTTTATAATTCTTCCATTAGTACAATCTTCTCTTTCAACAAAAAATCCCATTATTTCTCCTCCTTCGTAACAGGGAATTTAAGTTCATACTCCCTTTGAACAGCAAGTAATGCTGAGTGAATCAAGCCACCTGGATTATGGAAATATAACCCATGATAATAATCTATTAACAATAAATAATTTTCTCTTGTTTGAAATTCTTCTTTAATCATTATATCTTGCATAGCCTTTATTAAAGAAGTATATGCAGGAATTATATAATCAGGTCTCTTATATAATAAATCTTTTCTTTTTAAATATTCAATAGTTCCTAAATCAGGATAATATTTAAGCTTAGTTCCAAATCTCTTCTCCAAAAAAGCAATTTCTGTATCAGCTTCTTTTCTTGGGAAAAACAACTTACTATATAAAAACAAATTATAAGCTATTTCATCTTGTCCTTTCTCAATCCAAACATATCCAAGCTTTTTATAAAGCATTGCTAAATCAAATGGACGTACCGCATATTTAATAGCTTTTTGGAAATAATGATCAAACTTTGTGTAATCTCTCATTCCAATACAAGCTTCAAGTATCTCATTATAAATATGCATACTTGCTGGATTCCATTTCAAAGCTTTTTCAAAGAAATTAATCGCCTCTTTGAAACTTTTATTCTCAAATAATATTATACCTTTTTGTAAATAAATATCAGATAAAAAGTTTCTGCTCCATGAAATATTAATCTTCCTATCCATATGACAATACAAAAAGAATTCCAATCTATTTGTAAAATCTAAAACTCTGCCATGATTATCAATTTCAACAGGCTCTATTTCTTTTAAAAGTTTGTCCAAAATCTTATCAGCCTCTGCATATTTCTTTCTTTCAATATAAGCGTTTGATCTGTTTAGTTGTTCTACTGTTTCTTTTATTTCCATGTACATCCCTCCAAAAAACTAGTTATTAGCTAGTTTTTCATTAATATATCTATTAAGCTTTTCTCTAGCACATTCCATTCGTTCTTTTGTTGTTTCATCTTTATAATCTATTCTATCTATAACTTTATTTATGCAATCATTTTCTTTCAAATATTGCAAACTAGGTGCAAAATTATAATCATACACCCAAGCAAGATATGAAAGCCATTTATCCATATTAGTTATTCTCTGTGAAGATATTATTGTTTTCTCTTGCAAAAACACATTCCATATATCATCAGTAATTTTTTCCTCTTGGACCTCTTGCTCACTAGCCTTAAACAAAGATTCAAAGTCTTGATACTGCTTAACTTCAAAATTATCAGTCTTATCAGCATCTCTAATTATTTTTGCAAATAATAATTCTCTTTCATCTAAGCCATCCTCAATTTCATATTTATTATGATTTCTAATTGCTTCTTTTATAATATTGTCATATTTATCAGTATCAATAAATTCTCTAATAAAATCATCTTTAAATAAAATTTCCACTCCTAATTCAGCATGATCAAGAGTATCATAATCATCATAATTATCATATCTTACAGCTTGCTCAAACCTACCAATATCATGAAGTAAGCCAATCAACTCTGCAAGTTCTACGTCTTCTTCTGTTAAATCTAATTTTCTAGCAATATATTCTGAAGCTTTAACCACTCCCATTGTATGCGTTACTTTAATATTAACTTTATTATCGGTAACTTTAAATTGTTGTGCATAATTTCTAAATTTATCTATTGCATTTTCTAAATTCATTTTATTTCTCCATTAGTTTTTCAACCATTTTAACAATTGCTGTAGAATCTATTTCAAATTTCTCCATTAAAACAGTTGCTTTTCCAGATTCTCCGAATCTATCTTTTACCCCCATTTTAACTAGTTTTGATGGATATTCTTCAGAAAGCACATCAGCAATTATACTTCCTAATCCACCAATAACACTGTGATCTTCAACAGAAATAAGATTCTTTGTTTCCTTTGCACTTTTTATTATAATATCCCTGTCAATAGGCTTTAACGAAAACATATCTACAACTCTAATATTTATATTTTTTTCTTTTAAAATTTCCATTGCTTTTAATGCTTCTGAAACGCAAATTCCAGTTGCAAAAACAGTGGCATCATTTCCATCACCCAATTGAACAGCTTTTCCTAGTTCAAATTCTTGATTTTCTTCATATATAATATTTGATGCTAATCTACATGTTCTAATATAACAAGGTCCGACAATTTTCGCCATTTTCTTAACAGCCCATTTTGTTTGAACATCATCAGATGGACAAATAACTTTCATATTTGGTAAACACTTCATTATATTAATATCTTCAAGCATTTGATGAGTTGCTCCATCTTCTCCAACTGTAACTCCTGCATGGCTTCCACAAATTTTAACATTTAAATTTGGATAGCATATGCTATTTCTTATTTGATCATATGCCCTTCCAGTAGCAAATACAGCAAAAGTACTTGCAAAAGGAATTTTGCCACAAGTAGCCATTCCAGCTGCAGTAGCCATCATATTTTGTTCTGCAATTCCCATATCAAAAAATCTATTAGGAAATTCTTTTTGAAAAATTCCACTCTTAGTTGCACCAGCTAAATCAGCATCTAGTACAACAACATTTTTATTAGATTTTCCTAATTCCAATAAAGCTTCTCCATAGCTTTGACGTGTTGCTTTCTTTTCTTCTTTCATATTAAGAACCTCCTATTTTTTTAATTCCTCTATAGCTAATTTATATTCATCTTCATTTGGAGCCTTACCATGCCAGCCAGCTTGATTTTCCATAAAAGAAACTCCTTTACCTTTTATAGTTTTTGCAATTATTGCTGTTGGCTTTCCTTTAATAGTATTAGCTTTTTGGAAAGTCATTATAAGTTCATCAATATTATGTCCGTCAACTTCATAAACTTCAAATCCAAAAGCTTCAAACTTTTCTTTTAAAGGATATACGCTCATTACATCAGAAACTTTTCCATCGATCTGCAAATTATTATTATCCACAATCAAACATAAATTATCTAATTTATAATGAGCTGACGCCATTGCTGCTTCCCAAATTTGTCCTTCTTCAATCTCACCATCTCCAACTAAACAATAAACCCTAAATCCTTTTCTATCCATTTTAGAAGCAAGAGCCATCCCATTTGCAACAGATAATCCTTGACCTAAAGAACCAGCTGTCATATCAACACCGGGAATATGCTTCATATCAGGATGTCCTTGTAACATAGCTCCATATTTTCTAAAATTCTTTAATTCATCTTTTGAAAAATATCCTCTCTCAGCTAAAACAGCATATAAAGCTGGAGAAGCATGTCCTTTTGACAATACAAATCTATCTCTATTTTCGTCATCTTTTCTATTAGGATTAATATTCATTTGATTAAAATATAAAACAGTTAAAATATCAGCACATGATAAAGCCCCACCTGGATGACCTGACTGTGCAGAATACACTTCTTCAATTATGTCCATACGAACATTTTTAGAAATCTCTTTTAATCTTTCAATTTCCATTTCAGCATTCTTCAAAATAATACCTCCTAAACTATATTTTTCTTCATTAATTACGTTCAAATTAAATGCAATAATACTATATCATATTCATTAACTTTTTTCTATAATAAAAAGAACAAAAGCGGACATTAATAACATTCGCATTTATTTTAACTTTTTAAGTCCGCGTATTTGTTCGTGCGCGAAATTTGCAAAGCAAATTTCTGTACATTGTTAATGTTATATAATAGAAAGTTCAGAGGACTTTCTATTATATAACAAAAGCAAACATTTATAATATCTCAATTATTCATATATAAAATACAAAAAACGTCATTGCAATTTTATAGCAACAACGTCTTTTTTCAACAAATTTTCATTTACATATTCTTATTTTTTTTCAACATATTGTGCATATTTAGTTAACTTCTCATTTGCTAAGTAATTAATTGTACCTGCTGGAAATTTACCATACTTGTCTTTCTTACCAGCTGGAACACCTGTTAAAATTTCAATTCCTTCATCAATAGTACTAATAGCATAAATATGGAACAATCCATTTTTAACAGCGTCTACAACTTCATCATTCAAATGCAAGTTCCTAACATTCTGTATTGGAATAATAACTCCATGCTCACCATTTAAACCTCTCATCTTGCAAATTTGGAAAAATCCTTCTATCTTTTCATTAACACCACCAATTGGTTGAATTTCACCTTTTTGATTTACAGAACCTGTAACAGCAATTGATTGATTTATAGGCATTTCAGATAAACTTGAAAGAATAGCATATGCCTCTGTACTAGATGCACTATCTCCATCAACTCCGCCATATAATTGTTCGAAACAAATACTAGCATTTAATGATAAAGCTTTATCTTGTGCAAAAAGTTCACCTAAGTATCCAGTCAAAATCATAACACCTTTTGAATGAGTTGAACCTGACATTTGAACTTCTCTTTCAATATTCACAATTCCTTGTCTACCAATATAAGTATTTGCAGTAATTTTAGAAGGTTTTCCAAAAGAATAATCACCAATTGTTATAACAGTTAAACCATTAATTTGTCCGACTTTATAACCTTCTGTGTTTATAAGCAAAGCACCTTCTTTAATCATTTGTGAATACTTTGTATCATACTTTTTAATTCTTTCAATTCTCTCATCAAAAGCTTTTTGAACATACTTTTGAGTTACTATTTTAGATTTATCTAGCTTAGCCCAAGTTGAAGCCTCACCAACTATCTGACCTATCTCACTAAACTGTGTAGATAATTTTTCTTTATCGCCTGATAATTTTGATGCATACTCAACAATTCTTGCCATTGCCTCTTTATCAACATCTAATAAATCTTCTTGCTCGCAATAACTTCTAACAAACTTAACAAGTTTAGCAATATTTTCATCTGTTTTTGGAGCATCCTCTTCAAACTCAACTTTAATCTTAAACAATTTTCTAAAATCATCATCCATTGATAATAATGTATGATAAATCTCAGAATTACCAATCATTATAACCTTTAAATCTAAAGGAATTGGCTCTGGTTTTAAAGAAACAAGCATCATTGAAGAACGTTGTTCCATATTATTTTCACTGCTAACTTCTTTAACAAGCAAAACTTTTTTCAAATTTTCATAACATTGTGGATTTGATAATAAATCCTTTGCTTGGAAAATAATATAACCACCATTCGCTTTTTGTAATAAACCTGGTTTCAACATTGTAAAATCAGTTTTCATTATTCCATATTGATTCTCATATTCTAATTTTCCAAAAATGTTTTGGAAAGTATAATTTGAATCCATTATAACTGGAGCACCTTCTAAGTTGCTATTATCCACAAATAAATTTACTCTATAATTTAACCAAGGCTCATTATTTTGCATTGCTCTAACTTGAGGTGGAAGTTGTTGCTTATTATCATTCTCATTTTCTGTATTCATAAAAGCATTAATATTTTTCAAAATATCTTTTTTAACATTATCCAAGAAATTATTAATCTTTTTATTTCTCTTATAATTTGCTTTAACATTATTAACATGAATATTTACTGTAAGTAATGCTATATTCGCTTTCCACTCTTCTATTTTTTTATCAGCTTTGTTCTCTATAATTTTCAATTCAGACAAAGTATCAAAAATCATCTCTTGAACAACTTGTGATTTTGATTCAAATTCACTTTTTATTTCTAAAGGTAATTTTTCATACTCCTCTTCTTCAATAGTTTTTCCCTCATAAACAGGCATCATATAAATTCCATTTTGAGCAGACTTAACTTGGAATCCATGTTTCAAAGTCTTATCATTTAACTTAACCAAAATAGAATCTTTCTTCTCTTCAAATTCTTGTTTTATAAGTTTTTTCTCTTTTTCAAACTCATCATTATTAAAAGTTTTCTTTATATCTTTTCTAATATTTCTAATAAATGCATCCATTGTTTCTTGGAATACTTTTCCTTGACCAGCTGGCAAAGAAACAGCTATAGGTTCATTTGGATCATTAAAATTATAAATATAGCACCAGTCATTTGGTACCTTTTCTTTTGCAGCTCTCGTTTGCAAAAACTTTTTAGTATACATTGTTTTTCCGACACCTGTTGGACCTTCAAGATATAAATTATATCCCTTCAAATCAACATTAACACCAAACTCTAGCGCTTTAATTCCTCTATCTTGACCATAAACTAAGTTAGTTGTATCAGCAACTTCCTTAATTTTATCAAACTTAAACATATTAGGATTGCATACATCTTTTAAATCTTTATAACTTAATTCATTTACTTTTCTCATTCGTAAGTTTTTCCTCCAATTTTTACTCTTTTTCTTATGTATTTTTTACAAACAAATTTTATATCATACACATTTTTTATGCAAGTACATACAATTATTATTTCCCAAAAAATTCTTTTTAGTTTTCATATCTAAAAACTTTTTGTCATAATAATCGCATCATTAACATTGTTATAATATTTTTTCCTTCTTCCAAGTATCTCAAATTCAAATTTTTTATATAACTCAATCGCAGGAACATTATCATCACTAACCTCTAAAGTAATACACATCTTTTTCTTTGATTTTGCTTCATCAATTAAAAAATTTAATAATTCAGATCCAATTCCCTTTTTTCTAAAATCTTTTCTAACAGCAATATTCATAATATGAGCTTCATCAATATTGAACCATAATCCAGCAAACCCGCACACAATCTCATCTTCACAAATAACAAAATACTCAGAATTTTCATTGTAGAATTCATCTTTTAAAATTTTCTCATTCCAAAAATCATCATATTCATTTAAATCTTGAGCTAATATTTCTAAATGTTGCTCCTGCATTTTAAGAATTTTTCTTTGCATCTTTCATCCTTTCAGCTTGTGATTTTCTCAAATACACTGGTACAACTGAATCAGCATCAACAAACTCATTTTCATTAATCTTTTTGTAAGCAATTATCCCCAAGCTTTCTGCATTTTGTTTATTGTTTTCAGAAAATTTAATATTTTTATCTGCTAGTTTTTCACTTATTCTTTCTCTATGTAAAACAGTTCCATCACCAACAAATGAAATATCATCATATTTTTCTAAAACCACCAACACATTCTCAATATCATCAGCCAAATATTCCTCTAATTTATTTATATTCTCATCATAAATTCCACAATACACCTGATTATTTCTAGCATCAATCATTGAACAAATAACTTTACTTTTTTCAATCTCATTTGTTGCCAATAAATCTAAAGAAATAATTGGAACAACCTTTAAATTCTTTACCTCAGCCATTGCTTTACAACTAGCAACACCAATTCTAATTCCAGTAAAAGAACCAGGTCCAACAACAACCGTAATATAATCTAAATCATCCAATTTCATATTAGCATCATTTAAAGTCTTCTCAACCAATGGCATAAAATTTTCTGAATGAGTCTTTCCATTATCCAACTCATTTTTCACAATTAATTTATCATCTTCAAATAAACCAACACTGCAGACACTACTAGAAGTATCTGTAACTAAATTCTTCATAAAATCGCTTCCTTATTTATTAATTTCTTCAATCACTATTTCTCTTACATTTTCATCTTCAAGATTTCTACTAAAACTAATTTGAATATATTTATTAGGTAAAGCAGACTCAATCATTTCACCCCACTCAACTAAGCAAATTCCCTTTTCGAAATACTCTTCTCCACCTATAGCATAAAATTCATCTTCATCTTCTAATCTATAAACATCAAAATGATAAACATTCACGTCCCTATTCACATATTCATTAACAATGTTAAATGTAGGACTTGAAATCTCATTTTCTAAACCGAAAAATTGCAAAACCCCCTCAGTAAATTTAGTCTTACCAGAACCCAAATCACCTGTAAGAACTATAACATCGCCCTTTTTCAAATCTTTTGCAAATTTTCTACCAATTAATTTTGTCTCTTCTTCTGAATTTGATATTATTTTTTTCATTAAAATTCCTCAATTCATTTTTCATTAATAACATAACTATTTTATTATAAATTCGCCTAATTGTAAATAAATTTATACACATATATCACAAGCCTTCCAACATAAAAAATATATACCAAACTTTTTGTCGAAATTTGTAATCCCCTATTGACATTTTTTTATAGCGCTTTTAAAATTAGCTTATGTAACTTTATTGTTTACAGCACATTTTAAGGAGGGCTTTATTATGTATGTTAGTTTAGACTCAAAAATTCGGGTTTCCGAATTAAACGAGATTTCTAAAGAAAAGGCTTATCGGTTCATAGTACGACTCTCAGATGACTTAGGATATGCTGAAGATGTAACTGTAATTCTGCAGAAGTACCATAGTTCAGCAAAAGAAGAATTTACATTAAAGTATACTAATTCAAAAAATGGTATAAGCACTTTCATTAGTGATTTTATCCATTTTAACTTTGGTACTGGACTATATTTTTACTGTTTTAGAATTACTCTTAACAGAAAAATATATTATTTAAAAACGAATTACGAAGAAGGCTTATCTTTAACAACATTAGATTTGCCTTGGATGCAATTCACAGTTACTGACAACACATTCCTGGTTCCTGAATGGGCAAAAGGCGCAATCATGTTTCATATCATGGTCGACAGATTTGCTCGCGACGAGAGTGTACCAGTTTTTGAAATGCCACGTAGAACCATTCACAAGAACTGGAACAACATTCCCGACTGGATGCCAAACGAAAGAGGTGAAATTACAAACACCGACTTTTTCTGCGGTAACCTGAAAGGAATTACAAATCACTTAAAGTACATCAAGAAATTAGGAGTCAAGATCATATACCTTTCCCCCATTTGCAGAAGCCAGTCTAATCACAGATATGACACAGCTGACTATCTCAGCATCGATCCATATCTTGGTTCAGCAGAAGACATGAAAAACTTATGTCAAAGAGCTCATGCACTTGGAATGAAGGTTATCATCGATACCGTTTTCAACCATACAGGAGATGACAGCATTTATTTCAACAGGCTTTCAACATTTCCTGAAAAAGGTGCAATTAGCGGTAGAGACTCTAAATATTTTGAATGGTACAAAAGAGATCAGTTCAATCACTTCCAGTACTGGTGGGGCTTTGGAAATCTTCCAGTTTGTAACCCAGACTGTAAAGAATGGCAGAACTTTTTATTTGGAGATGGCGGTGTAATTGATACCTGGTTTACCAAATGGGGAATCGATGGATTACGGTTAGATGTAGCAGATGAACTTCCAGATTATTTCCTCACAATGCTCGTTGACTGTGCAAAACATTACAAAAAAGATGCATTTATTCTTGGCGAAGTTTGGGAAAACGCTATTAGAAAAAATAATGGCAACAGAAATTATCTGCTTGGCACATCCCTCAGTAGCGTAATGAACTACCCATTTACAAATGCAATCTTAAAGTACGTGCGTTTCAGAGATGCCTACTGTTTGCGTAATAACATCAATGAAATCTGTGCCGATTATCCAAGAGAAGCTCTGTTATCAACAATGAACTCACTTTCCACTCATGACATTCCACGAGCTATCACCACACTAGTTGGAAATGGTTTCTTGCACAATGGTTATGAATGGACTTGGGACATTGGTGGAAAAGATCGAAACTGGCAAAATGCAAACGATGCAGCATTTTCACGTGCAGATTACAAAAAAGGTAGAGAGCTTTTGAAAGCAGCATTATCCATTCTCTACTTTCTCCCCGGAAATCCGTGTATTTTCTATGGTGACGACGTTGGCCTCTATGGCTACAAAGATCCATGGAACCGGAAAACCTATCCATGGGGACGGAGAGATAAAAAATTAATGCGTTTCTACAGAACATTAGGAAAAATCCATAACTCACTGCCGCTCAGTAATGCAAACTTCAGATTCATTACTGTAACAAACGACATAGTTATGTACGAGCGGACATGGAAAGATAAAAGAATTTTGATTTCAGTAAACATTACTGGTCAAACTCAGGCTATCCTTGTTCCCGAGCAATACGCAAACGACCCAGTAATCTTTGCAACTAATCATTCAAACAATAAGCAACTGACTCCTTATGGATTAACAATCATAAGTAACTGTAATCTTGAGTAAAAACAAAACACTCAGGAAAAGGCGCGATTTTAATAGATCGCGCCTTTAACATTATTTTTTTTTAATTTTTTCAAAAATTCTATTGACAAAAATGTTTTCCTACTTTATAATCTATACTTGTCAGGAGGAAATATGCAGGTGTAGTTCAATGGTAGAATTCCAGCCTTCCAAGCTGGCTATGCGGGTTCGATTCCCGCTACCTGCTCCATAAAAAAGCTTATGATAAAAATCATAAGCTTTTTTATTTTCTCATCACTATTCTCAAAAGATTGCAATTGACTTTATTTATGTAAACATGATATAATATCACCACGTAACCTATAATTTATCAGCAATTTGAAAGGAGATTTCAGACTATGAAGCAGAACTTTAAAAACCGGATCAACGAAGTCACATTTTTAACTCCAAAACAACTTTCACCTGAAGCAGCCAAAGAATACGCACATAAAAAGCTGCACAATGGAAGTTACGCAAATTGCACCGTAGACAAGGTTTTCGTCAACGGTCAGTTAGTATTAGAAAACATTACTATTTCATAATACGAAACCGAAGCCCCGGATCAATAAAATCCGAGGCTTCAAATATTAAAATTTTAATTTTAATATTTCATCACGAATATCAATATAAATCAACATTTTCAAGGCCCGTAAGCACCCAAGAAATTTCTTCAATATGATTGTCAAACTTAAATAAATATATTATAATATAAACGAAACGCGGGTATAATTTAGTGGTAGAATGTCATGCTTCCGACCTGATAGCGCGGGTTCAATTCCCGCTACCCGCTCCACCAAAAAAACTTACGAACCTAATTGTTCGTAAGTTTTTTATATAATCCCACACATAACTTTTATTTTAATAAATTTTATAAACTTAATTAAATTTTAATATTTTTATATATTTACTTGTAATTTATGGTAAATGATTATATTATATAATCATCCTTTTCTTAAAGGAAATACTTTTTGAAGGGGGTGACACTATATGACCAATGCAGAACTAATCTTGAAGTTAGTGGAAATGCTTATTGAATCTGAAAAGAAACAACAAGTAGATAAAACTACTTCAAAGAATAATCAGAGCAAAGATTAGTACATAACTAATCCTAAAGGGATAGCAACTTCCATTTGCTATCCCTTTATTTTTATCTAAAAACAAAAGAGATGCCTTCTTCCATTGCATCTCTTTCTAACTACATGACTTTCACAGAACTTTAATCATTTTTAGCTATTCTTATTTTATTATGAAAGTCTAAAAATGTCAATGATTTTTTAACTAATTTCTAAAATTTAGAATTAATAATCACGTATATTTTTATTATACTCTTTTATTGCATTAATTCTTTTCTATAATGCAATTAATCAACACTGAGATTTTTCATCCTTCATATTTCACTCATCTTTAACCTTCATTACAGCAACTATTGCAGCCTCCAACGACTGTTCTATATCTGTATTTATAATACCATAATGTTTAACTGAATATAAATCTTTTGTCATCTCGCTAAATTTATGTATTTCAATAACCTCAAATCCAATCTTTCCGAAAAAATCCTTTATATGCTCTATATTCTCAAACCTATCATTTAAATTATTTCTAGACGTTATTTTATTTAAATTTGTATTAAACTTTGGTAATGCTTTTTCCTGAGTTTGTACAAATTTCTTTGGCGTTACATCACAAGTAATCCATACTCCATCATGTTCTTTTAAAAATGAATAAATATTTTCTGCAACAATCCTTTTTTCATCAAAAGTCAGATATCTTAATAATCCTTCATTTATTACCGCTACTGGTTTATCTTTTTCAAAATATTCATCACATTTAGCGTAATCATCACATCTTAATGCATTTCCACTAACTATATTTAATGATTCTGGAATATTCTTTTCAATTGCTTGAATGATACTTATTTTATTCTGACTTACATTTTCTAAATCCATTTCAACATAATTATATCTCTTTTGTGAATAAATAAGCCCTCTTGAACTATAACCTGCAGCAAGTTCTAAAACCTGCTTTATGCCAGAATTATCAAGTAATTTATTCGTCAATTTATACCTAGCTTCAATTTCAGGTGCCAACATTTTATTTAAAGTAACTTCTTCATTGCAGTGATTACTTAACCATTCATAAATTTCTTTTTCATAAGGTATATCCGTAAATATTCTTGGATATGATGTAACAATAGCAGTTAAACCTATCTCTTCATAATCTTTATCATTTATATGCATATACTATTTTCTTCTTTCTTTATATCTTTCTCACAAATTATATACTATATAATAATTTATTTCTAGAAGTTCAGTGAATTTATGCGGTATAAATTAAAAACTTGTGATATTATGTAAAGTATGCTACAATAATGCATAGATACTTTTAGTTACCCAAAGGGGTTTTTCAAATCTTGGAGGGTAATACCTCCAAGTAATACAAGGAGGTTCCTTATGACACTATTACAAATTTTCAATGCAACACTTGAAAGTCTCCCAAAATTTTCGGATAATTTACAAAGGGGAATTCTACAAATGGATTTCTGGAGTAAAGCTAAAGCTGATCAAGCACTTTCAATTGTAAAGCAATTAAAACGATCCGATGTGATTGATACCAAACACTTTACACCATACTGCAGTATTTCCTTCCGACCCATAACAATCACACTTTCACCACGTGATTGTAACATTGAAAGTGACACTTTCGGACCTGAAAACATTGAAAAAGCTGATAACTTTATCAAAGACATCTTACATGATCTCAACATAATGTCTTTGAACTCAATACGGTTCCGTTATGGTGGTCACGATTACGACAACGATAAATGTGAGTTCACCATCAACTGGGAGTTTTAAGCAAAACCACAAACGCCTAGGTAGATTCTATATTATTATAGGAACCTATCTAGGCGTTTGATTTATTCTATGATTATTACTATTATATCAATCGACATGCATTATTTACAACATTATGTAAAGTATGTTATAATTACGGTATGGGTCTTATTTTTATAAGTAGTCCTACAATAATTTGGAGGGCTATATGTCCTCTATTTGACTTTATTAACCATCATTCAAAAAGGAGGACATAACACATGAAAGTAACAAATTTACCAGCTTACCGGAGATTAAAAGAAAAGTTTATTCAAAGAGGTTACTCGATGGGAATTGTCGATGATTTACCTATTTATGTAGTAGATGACATTCACGAACTTTTATCACAAACAACAGTTGGTCGTACTATTGAGTTTGAAGAAATTCAATTTTCCAAAGAGTATCGAACACGGGAAATTTTACCCAGAGTAACAGTTGGTCACTATGTTGGTGCTATTGAATACGGAAAAATCAAATTCGAAGATATTCCCAAAGAATATCGAACAAGGGAATTTTTCCTGCATGCTTTGTCTGGTGCCAATTCTGATTTAGTTGAATATGTAAAAAACAACATATCAGATTTTGACAAACAGTTTTTCAAAGACCATATTGTAACAGAGCCATATGCACTGCACTTTAAAGATAACGATTTCGAATATATGCCTCTTAGCTATATTGATGAAGAAATGGTTATGTGTGCAATGTTCACAGCTATTAACAACCGACCAATCGAACGGAGAGGTGACCATTCAGACTGGTTTTATTCTGTGAAGAAAAGAAAGCCAGATATTTTAACCCAAGATTTATACATTATGGGAGCAAGATGTTTTGGAAGAAAAATAAACGGAGAAAATCAGTTTTTGAACATTACACCTACTCAATACCAAACGCCTGAATATTACTTCGCACTCTGCCAATGTAATAACACACCGGTAATGGAAGATATTCCAGATAACATATTAACAGATGAATTCTTACTTACTTTACTGAATGACAACATGAACGTTCAAGCATTTAGCCAATCAGCTCTCGAACGAGAATTAAAAGTGAAAGGAAAAGGCACTTTAAAAATATGGCAAGTCGCTTTATATTGCGATGCATATCAGATAAGATACATGCCTTTAAATGATGAACGAGTAGAATTCTTCTTATCACTTTATGATGAATCATCTACAGAGTATAAGAATGCATTTGAAACACTACACAAACGTTACCTTTACTCAAAGAAATCATAAAGTAGATTAAATTCTGGATATCATGTAAATTTATTATTTTGTAGGTAGCTCTACAATCTTTTGGAGGGCTAGCTAGTCCTCCAAACAACCAAATCAAAAGGAGGACTAAAATGGAAATAACTTACACACAGGCTTACTTAAGTCTACAAAAAATCTTCAAAGAAAAAGGGTATTCAAGAGGTACTAAAGACACCACCCCTATTTACTATTGGGATGGTAAACCTCAAAAGCAAAAATTGACACCAAGTCACTATGTATGCGCCATACGGCATAAGCAAATTAAATTTAGCGACGTTCCTGAAAAATATCGAACTCGAGAATTCTTTTTGCATGCACTTTCAAGTGGCTTAGTTGACGTAGTCAACTATGTTAAAGAACATCCTGAAAAATTCAATAAGGATTTCTTTAAAGATCACATCGAAACCAATTCTTCGGCATTACATTATCAGTTCAATGATTTTGAAATTATGCCACTCGAATACATTGATGAAGAAATGGTTGCATGTGCACTCTTTAAAACAATGGATGGATGTCTTTATGGCAGATCACACGACACAAATGACTGGTTTTATTCAATTTGCAAGAGGAAAAAAGAAGTTTTAACACAGGAAGTCTACACTTTAGAAGCTAGATGTTTTGCAATAAATCATCATGACATCGATAAGTTTCTGAATGCAACTCCACCCAAATATCGTACCCCGAAATACTACTTCAACTTATGCAGTAAGAATCCTACACCTATAATGCAATATATTCCGAAAGATATATTAACAAGTAATTTTCTTTCTGCATTGATTGCAGACGATCCAAAAAATATCCAGTGTTTTACTGAATCCGCTCTTGAGCAAGTTGATCCGACAACTAAAACTGGATTAAAATTTTGGCAAATCGCTGTTATGCGTAGTGGATATGCAATAGATTGCATTCCATTAAACGAAGAAAGAATAAAATTCTTCTTAGAATTTTACGACAAAGATTCTTATGAATATGAAGACAGTTTTAAAGAACACTACAAAGCTTACCTTCGAGCAAAGAATCCAACACCGAAACAAGAAGTTAACAAGATAAGTGGCATGATGACACTTGCAACTGCAATGTCAGGCGCTAGTATTGATACAGCAATTGAAGCTGGTAACAATGCAATGAATGCACTTACAGATAACCAAAAATTACTTCCTATCTCCTTTAGAAATGCAGTACCAAAAAAATATTGCAAAATCTATGATAAGGAAGAATACCTCGCAGAAATCTATAAAAAGCTGAATATTGAGATTATCCGAGAAGAAGACAGCTATTACTATCGTGTTATTTTACCAGAAGAACTCTCTATTGTTCAGGACGATTTCGGTTATAGTTTACAAAAAGGTGAAGAAACCCTTCTCCACTACTACGACAGAGGACCATTCTACGATAGAACAGTAACTGTAGACATGCTCTACGTAACCCTGTAAAAGTATTTTCATAGAAGAACCGTCATACATAAGTATGGCGGTTCTTCAGACTGTTGACAAAGTATCTAAAAATATTTTGTTTAACAGTCTTTTTCTTTT
>OIYY01000621.1_pt1 | contig 23749 bp, 16 predicted proteins | sample 1588341 | NCBI WGS metagenome assembly OIYY01 (sample SAMN03283287) | human gut metagenome | biome: human-associated habitat; material: feces | host: Homo sapiens | place: Peru | collected 2012 | reverse complement strand
AATAAGAGGCAAAGAATAAAAAACAGAGCCGTGACACAGTTCTGTTTACACTACCAATAACGTCGATCCCATTATTAAATGCTATTTTGTATCACTTTGTACAATTATGGCATTGCCAATGTTTTCCTTTTCCTTTACAGTCATTGTTCTGAGTTTTATGACAGCTGCAATAATGATAATTCCTTTAAATACATTATCTATTTATGTCATCAGTCGTATTAGACTATTTAGATGGTCATTACATAGTATGTGGTATGTAATATTTGAAACTCTTCTACTCCTTTCTCATATGTATCTTTATGACAGAATAACTTTTATGTACTTTCGTAAATTTAGATTCAATGCTTTATGTGAAATATTTGTGTTTATATGCATTCAATTGGTATTTGTTTTTGTAGTATCAATTTGTCGGAATAAAAAGATAAAAACAAACAAAAAGATGTATAATACTGGCCTTGATATTGTAATCATCCTCACAATAAGTAACTATTCAGCGAATGCCATTGCATAACTGAATGGTTACATAGATGGAAGAAAATATAAAAAATTATGAAAAAAGCGGTTGACATTTTCATGTATATATTGTTGGGATTATCATTTTGTTCGATGATAATCAGCAGAGTCATGGCTCCCAGTCTGGATAAATATGTGCTGTTTGATAAAATAGTGTATGCAACAGATAAGGTGGTGTATTATTATCCGGGCTATTTGCATCAGTTTCCTGGCGCACTTCGCTGTAGGGAGCAGCTGAAGAAAACGCTGACTGAGAAGGAACTTCTTTTTTTCATCGAAAACCATCCTTCAACGTTTGTAAAAATGTATGCGTTCGGAATATTGCGTGAGAAGAATCCGTCATTGGGTTGCGATGTGGCTATCAGCCACATACATGACATGCGGAACGTCATTATTTATGATGACGAATACAACAACTCAAAGGGTAGAGCCTACTATGACAAACCCATGATGGAGGCAATGTTCGACATTATGCATTTTTATCCTTATTACGGATCATTGGACGTTAACGATTCGTTAAGGATGGACAGCGTATTGCTGAACACCCCAAAGATTTATTCGTTCCTTTATTTCAGGAAGCTCTACTGTAATGCCCCTCTTTCAGAGAAACTATATTCCATAGCCAAGCGCAACTATATGGATGGATATAACAATTATGCCTTGATTTATATGGCTCGGTTTCGTCGTAAAGAAGATATTCCCGTCATTATGGATGCCTTGAAAAAGAAACCCTTATATTGGGATTATTATAGTCAAGACGCACTTGACGTGGAGAAAGAATGGAATCAGAACGACTATTTGTGTGATATTGCGCTTATAGCTGTCAGCTATTTCCCTGACAAAGCATTCAAGCCATTGTTGGAGGAGTCATGCAAAAATTATAATGACAATCGCTGGACGAGAAAAGACAATGTATTACCTTATATGGTAGGCTTCTCCACTAGTAAAATGGCTAAGGCGTTGATGTCGTATGACGACACATGGTCATACAATGTCCTGATGAAGTTTATTACGGAAACGCCGGCAACAAAGGATATTAAGTTAAGTGTGCTATACAGGAAGATAAACGAAGAATCGGAATTGAAAGCCAAATACAAGATGCCTTACGAACGAATATTCGATGAGAAGAAAAATAGGAACTAATAAATGGTGCAATCATCGCGCGATTTCGTATAGCTATGATTATGGTGCAAAAGCGCAAGTTTAGGGAATTAGCAATATATGAAATGAGCTTTCGTATCAACTGTTGCGAATCTTCATGCCAATTGATACGAGAGCTCATTTCGGTTGTCAAACAATACCAATAGTACTCTTATCCTTTCAGTGCTCGCATAGCGTTAAGCACAGCCAGTACTGTCACGCCTACATCCGCAAACACTGCCATCCACATTGTGCCGAGGCCGACAGTGGCGAGAAGCAGGATGACGACTTTCACACCGATGGCAAACCATACGTTCTGCTTTGCTATGGCAATGGTGCGTCGTGCAATCTCCACGGCTGTGGCTATCTTTGAGGGATAGTCGTCCATGAGCACTACGTCGGCAGCTTCTATGGCAGCATCACTACCCAGACCGCCCATGGCAATGCCCACATCGGCACGCTTCAGCACGGGGGCGTCGTTGATGCCGTCACCGACAAACGCCAATGTCTTGCCTTCCGGCTTGTCCGCAATGAGACGCTCCATGCAGTCCACCTTGTCCGCCGGCAACAGCTCTGCATGACATTCGTCGATGCCCAGCTCTTCTGCCACCTTATCGCCGACTTCCTTTCGGTCGCCAGTCAACATGACAGTACGGCTGATTCCCAGACCGCGCAACTTAGATATTGCTTCCGCACTATCCTCCTTCACCACGTCGTTTATGACCACATGTCCGGCATACACTCCGTCTACAGCCACGTGCACTATTGTGCCCGTACGATGACAGTTATGCCATTCAGCCCCAATGTCTTCCATCATCTTGGAGTTGCCCACAGCCACAAGCCTGCCACCGATTCTTGCCTTCACGCCACGTCCGGCAATCTCCTCCACGTCCGTCACATGACAGCCGTCGGTTGCCTCATTGGGAAAAGCTTCACGTAAGGCAGCACCGATGGGATGAGTGGAATAATGCTCCACGTGTGCTGCAAGATGCAGTATCTCGTTGGCATCGAAATGGTCAGGATGGACGGCTTCCACGGCGAACACGCCCTTCGTAAGCGTACCTGTCTTGTCGAACACCACGGTTCCGAGATCAGCCAAGGTGTCCATATAGTTGCTGCCTTTTATGAGAATGCCCTTGCGTGAAGCTCCTCCCAATCCTCCGAAGAATGTCAGCGGCACGCTTATGACAAGGGCGCATGGGCATGAGACAACGAGGAAGATAAGGGCACGATGGAGCCATACGGAGAAGCTCTCAAGATAACCTGTGGAAGCGAAGAACGGGGGGATGAAAGCCAAGAGCAAAGCCGTCGCCACCACTATAGGCGTATAAATGCGTGCAAACTTTGTGATGAACGATTCGCTTCTCGACTTGTTCTTGTCCGCGCTCTCCACCAAACGGATAATCTTCGACACTGTGCTCTCACCAAAAGTCTTTGACGTACGCACTCGGAGAACTCCACTAAGATTGATGCATCCCGAGGCAATATCCTCGCCTACCGTCACCTCACGCGGCATGCTCTCGCCTGTCAATGCAATGGTATTGAGCGACGACGTGCCTTCAATGACCTGTCCGTCAAGCGGAACCTTCTCGCCCGGCTTCACCACTATGGTCTTGCCGATGGTCACTTCCTCCGGCGACACGCTCTTCACAGTTCCGTCACGCTCCACGTTGGCATAGTCAGGACGGATGTTCATGAGGTGCGAAATGCTGTCACGACTCCTGCCTTCGGCATATCCTTCAAAGAGTTCGCCAACCTGGAAGAACAACATAACGAACACTGCCTCAGGAAATTCCGTCTCTGCCCCTGGCAGAAAACCTATACACAATGCGCCGATAGTGGCTATGGACATGAGGAAGTCCTCATTAAGCATATCTCCCTTGAAAATTCCTTCCAGCGCCTCATTCAATGTGCCGTGTCCGATAAGAAGATACGGCACCAGATAAACGAGGAGCATCTGCCATGTAGGCAGGTCGCAGTTTTTCTCTATAAACACAGCGCCAGCCAGAAGCAATGCCGTAAGGCATATTACGGTTATCCTGTTTTTCATCCCGCCATGCTCATGGTGGTGTTCATGCTGATGTTCATGCTCATGGTGATGATGAGTATGCTTTCTTGTTTCGTCTTTCATAATTATGTTTTTATTATGGTTCTTTTTACAGGTGCAAAAGTATAAAATGTCGGTCGCAACTTGGTTGCATTCCGCCTTGTGGCTGATTGTATGTCGGGAAAACGACAAAAATACGTAACTTTGCACTAACATATCATATTATAAAGGAAATGACAAGAAACATAGACATACATAAGATAACTGAACGCTCGGGCAACTTGCCTGCCTCTCTCGTGGCAGAAAGGCTGAACGACCTTCTTCTCTCACATGACTCATTGGTGGTCACGGCTCCACCCGGTGCGGGTAAGTCGACTCTCCTACCCCTTACCATGCTGGCAGGCGGCGTCAGTGAAGGCAAGATACTGATGCTCGAACCGCGAAGAGTGGCAGCTCGCCACATTGCCTCACGCATGTCAGACATACTGGAAGAGAATGTCGGCAGAACAGTCGGCTATCGTGTAAGATTTGAGAACCGTGTCTCTTCCGACACTCAGATTGAGGTATTGACGGAAGGCATTCTCACGCGTATGGTGGTCAGCGACCCCACGCTTGACGGTGTAGGCATCGTTGTCTTCGACGAGTTTCATGAGCGCAGCATCAATTCCGACCTTGCGCTTGCTCTGGTCCGTCAGGTGCAAAGCGTGTTACGTCCCGACCTTAAGATAGTTGTGATGTCGGCAACGATAGACGCCGAAAAGATTTGCGACGCCCTTGACGCTCCCCTTGTGGAATGCGAGGGACGCATGTTTCCTGTGACTATCCGCTATGCGCAGGACGACATCGACCCACGTGACGCGGCAAGGACTGCATGTCAGGCTGTCATTGAGGCATACAAAAAGGAGGAAGGTGACATTCTGGCATTCCTGCCTGGACAAGGCGAGATAGAAAGGTGTCGTGAGATTTTGTCCGCTTCACAGTCGTTGGAGGGCGCTACGGTGGTGCCTCTGTACGGCAATCTGACGTCTTCCGAGCAGCAGCGTGCCATCGCTCCGTCAAAGGAAGGCGAGCGGAAGGTGGTGCTTGCTACGCCTATTGCCGAGACATCGCTCACCATTGAGGGCGTAAGGACGGTTGTGGACACCGGCCTGTATCGTAAGCCGGTCTTCGATCCGCGCACCGGTCTTACTCATCTGGAGGTGACAACGGTAAGCCGCGACATGGCAGAGCAACGCGCAGGACGTGCAGGACGTGTGGCAGAAGGAACATGTATGCGTCTTTGGACAAAGGCTGCTGAGACACACATGGAGGAGCACAGACATGCGGAGATAGAGGACGCCGACCTTGCTCCGACGCTTCTCAGCATTGCTTCGTTCGGCGAAACTGACATAATGAACATGCCTTGGCTGACGCTTCCGCCAAGACGTAACGTGGCTAACGCACATGCGCTGCTGGTTATGCTGGGTGGCATAACGGACGACGGGGTTATCACGCCGACAGGAAAGCGCATGGCTGCCCTACCCTGCCATCCACGTATAGCGAGGATGATTCTTGGTGCAGGTTCGGCTCGCATGCGTGCGCTTGCCTGCGACATTGCGGCATTGCTGGAGGAGAAAGACCCGATGAACGATTCGGGCAGCTCTGACATGGCGTTAAGAATCTCCGTATTGCGTCGCATGCGGAAGAACGGCAAGCCGGGAGGATGGACTCGCATATCGAAGATTGCTGCAGAATACAGAAGGATGGTTCGTGTGGATGAGGACAATACGGACGTTGTGCCATCCGAGGTGGGACAGCTCGTATGCTTTGCCTATCCCGAACGCATAGCAATGGCTATCGACAAGATAGGAACGTATCGTCTTTCGAACGGAAAAGAGGTGCGTATAGACGGTAAGGATGACATTACGGCTCACGAATGGATTGTTGTGGCGTCAATGTATGATGGAGCTGGGAGCGCAGGACGCGTGTTTTTAGCAGCGCCGATAGATAAAGAAGACATAGATGAGAGTATGCTCATACGTCGTGACAATGTGTCGTGGGATTCGCGACAGGGACGACTTGTGGCGCAACGCGAATGGCGTGTCGGCAAGTTGATGCTCAACAGCCAACCCATACAGGACATTGACGAGGAACAGGCTGTGGACATTGTATGCGAGGCCATGAAGAAGGATGGACTGAGCATGTTGGATTGGAGCGACGATGATGTGGCACGTCTGCAAAGGCGCGTGGCGCAAGTGGCGCAATGGCATCCCGAACTGATGTTGCCGGACGTATCAACCGAGCATCTTATGCAGACGGCAGCAGAATGGTTGCCTCTTTATATGCGTGACGGCGGCAAGCTGCGCACTTCTTCAGCCGAACTTAAGAAGCTGAATCTGAGTGAGATGATATGGAACATCATCCCCTACGAACAGCAGAAAGAGATTGACGAGATTGCTCCGACGCACATTCAGGTGCCTACGGGCAGCAAGATACGCATCGACTACCGTCAGGGTGCCGAGGCTCCGGTCCTTAGCGTACGCTTGCAGGAATGCTTTGGCATGGACTCCACGCCATGCGTTGACCATGGACGGCGTCCGCTTCTTATGGAACTTCTCTCGCCGGGCTTCAAGCCTGTGCAGCTGACCAGCGACCTTGCAAGCTTCTGGCAGAACGCCTATTTTGAGGTAAGGAGCGAGCTGAGACGCCGCTACCCGAAGCATTACTGGCCGGACAATCCGCTTGAAGCAGAGGCTGTCAGAGACGTAAAGCGAAAGCAGTAAGATGAAGAACCAATGAAGAAAATGCAGAAACGATAAAGATGCAGCGCCGTTAAGCCACAATCTGTCAATGAAAACAATCGGGCTTGCGTAGCTGCGTCTTGCCGTTCTTGCCCCGTTTCTTCATCTGCTCCTTCAGAGCGCATCCGCTACAGCCATAACATCCCGAACGGCTGCTTCGGAACGCCAGCCTTACACGATAGACTACGTACGCGATGGCAGCGATTATCACGGCTGCCACAATGATATACTGTATGATTTCTTGCATATATATTAAGCTTTTAATCTTGATTATATAAAAGGCAAAGGCGGACGACCAAGTAGTGTTTTTCACTAATGGTCGTCCGCCTCTTTAAGTTATGATATTCTTCTCGCTATTAGTAAGCGAAGAGAGGATATGACTTCATAGTCTCGTTCACTCTCTTGCGAACGCTTGCGATTACCTCCTCGTTCTCAGGATCGTTAAGAACCTCCTCGATGAGCTCTGCAATGAGAACCATAAGGTCTTCCTTAGCACCACGTGTGGTGATGGCAGGAGTTCCGAGACGGATACCTGATGTCTGGAAAGCGCTACGTGTATCGAACGGCACCATATTCTTGTTGACGGTGATGTCAGCAGCAACGAGAGCGTTCTCAGCCACCTTACCTGTGAGTTCAGGATACTTATCGCGAAGGTCGACGAGCATAGAGTGGTTGTCTGTGCCACCGCTTACGATGGTGAATCCACGCTTAATGAGCTCCTCAGCCAGAACGCTGGCGTTCTTCTTAACCTGCAATGCCCACTCCTTAAACTCAGGCTGCAATGCCTCCTTGAAAGCAACAGCCTTGGCAGCGATGACGTGCTCCAACGGACCACCCTGCTGACCGGGGAATACGGCTGAGTTGAGCAGCTGGCTCATCATCTTCGTAACGCCCTTCGGTGTCTTGAGACCCCAAGGATTCTCGAAGTCCTTACCCATGAGGATGATACCACCACGCGGACCGCGAAGGGTCTTGTGGGTTGTAGATGTGACGATATGTGCGTATTTTACTGGATTGTCGAGAAGTCCGGCTGCGATAAGACCTGCGGGGTGAGCCATGTCAATCATAAGGAGAGCTCCCACCTTGTCAGCTATTTCGCGCATACGCTTGTAATCCCACTCACGGCTGTATGCAGAACCACCACCGATGATGAGCTTCGGCTTGTGCTCGATGGCAAGGCGCTCCATCTCGTCATAATCCACACGACCAGTTTCCTTGTTGAGGTCGTAGCCTACGGGATTATAGAGGATACCTGATGTGTTAACGGCAGAACCGTGTGAGAGGTGACCACCGTGTGCGAGGTTCAGACCCATGAAGGTATCGCCCGGCTTCAGTACTGCGAGAAGCACTGCTGCGTTGGCCTGTGCACCAGAGTGAGGCTGCACGTTGGCATATTCTGCTCCGAAGAGTTTCTTTACACGCTCAATGGCCAATGTCTCCACCTGATCTACCACCTGGCAGCCGCCATAATAACGCTTGCCGGGATATCCCTCAGCGTACTTGTTGGTGAGATATGATCCCATTGCCTCCATTACCTCGTCGCTGACGAAGTTTTCAGATGCGATAAGCTCGATGCCTTTAAGCTGACGTTGATGTTCTTTCTCAATCAAGTCGAAAATCTCTTGGTCTCTTTTCATAATTAACTTGTTAGTTGTTTTGGGTTAGTGTTTTTATTGTTACGTTTATACTAATTCAACTTTGTCGATGTACTGTTCCTTGTCGCAGTAGTGACACTTCAGGATGCCACGCTTCTTGTCTACGACGTTGAAAACGGTGCTCATCGGTTCATTGTTGGTTATGCACTTAGGGTTGTTGCAGCGTACGATGCCACGAAGTTCGTCCGGAGTTTCCACTGTCTTCTTCTCCACCACCTCGTAGTCCTTGATGACGTTGAGCACCACGTTGGGAGCTACGACAGACAAGCGTGAAATCTCCTCGTCCGTAAAGAACTTGTCCGACACCTTGATGATGCCTTTCTTGCCGATTTTCTTTGAGGGATAGTTATATCCGATGGTTACGGGATTCTCCAGTTTCTGCAGTTCCAGGAGGTTCGCCACCTCGTAAGTCTTCTCTGCTGGTATATGGTCGATAACGGTGCCGTTCTTGATGGCGGCCACCTGACGTTCTGTCTTGTTTGTGTTCATAGCTTTCTTATAAGATTATTGTCTTGTCGTTCTTAACGTCGTCGAGGCTGATGCCGAGGACATAGCAGAAGATTGCCTCTCTTGCAAAGAGTCCGTTACCAGCCTGCTGTATGTAGTATGCGTGTGAGCTTTCGTCCACGTCGTAAGCAATCTCGTTTATTCTTGGCAGAGGATGGAGCACTTTCATGTTAGGCTTTGCCTTTGCCAGCATGTCACGCTTAAGGATATACACGTTCTTTACGCGCTCATATTCCATGAGGTCAGAGAAGCGTTCCTTCTGTACGCGGGTCATATATAATATGTCTGCGTTGGCGATGACGTCCTCATTGAATTCGGTATGCTCCTCAAACTTGATGTTATGCTCCCTGCAGTAAATCTTATACTCCTCAGGCATGGCAAGCTCCTTAGGTGCTATGAAATGGAATGTCGGGTTGAAGTGGCGCATTGCCGTGATGAGCGAATGCACGGTACGTCCGTACTTCAGGTCGCCGACAAGGTAGATGTTAAGGTTTTCCAGTGTGCCCTGAGTCTTGTATATAGAGTAAAGGTCGAGCAGACACTGTGACGGATGCATGTGAGCGCCGTCACCGGCGTTAACGATAGGAACTGGAGCAACCTCACTGGCGTACTGTGCAGCGCCTTCCACAAAGTGGCGCATTACGATGACGTCAGCATAGTTTGACACCATGAGCACTGTATCCTTGAGCGTCTCACCCTTTGCCACACTTGAGGCTTTCGCATCCGAAAAACCTATTACGCGTGCGCCAAGACGATTGGCTGCAGTTTCGAAACTTAGTCGTGTACGGGTGGAGGGTTCGAAGAAAAGCGTCGCCACTACTTTTCCTTTCAGCAGTTCTCGGTTAGGATGTTTTTCGAACTCTTGCGCCATCTCAAGGAGATACATCAATTTTTCCTTGGGAAGGTCTGCGATTGTTACAAAATCGTGTCTCATCATTTATTTAGAGTTAATGGTTGTTTCCTAATTCGCTTGCTAAGGTAATCATATTTTTTCACATAGAATGCAACTGAAATGCAATATTTAATCTTTTCACGTTTTTTTGATAATACAACGACCGCCTTACGTCTTGATATTTCGTTTTTCTCTTGTTTTTTATCATATACGGCTTGTAATTCGGGATTTTTCTCTAATTTTGCACAATTAAGTCATTGATGAACATTACTCATGAGAAAGAAATTCGTACATTTCCTTTGGGGGTTACTGGGCACCGTGCTCGGCGTTTGCGTATTTGCGTTCGTTGCAATTTGGAACGGATGGATAGGTTATATGCCTCCTGTGGAAGACTTGCAGAATCCCATCAACCGCTTTGCCACGCAGATTTATTCGTCTGACGGCAAGGTTATAGGCACATGGAACTTTAACCGCGAAAACCGCATCTGCGTGCAATACTCCAACCTCTCACCTTACCTTGTAAAGGCATTGGTGGCTACGGAGGACGCTCGCTTCTACGAACATTCAGGCATCGACTTTATCGCTCTTGGACGCGCCATCGTGAAGCGCGGACTCATGGGACAGGCAAGCGCAGGCGGCGGATCGACCATTACGCAGCAGCTTGCCAAGCAGCTCTATTCGGAGACAGCAAGCAGCACGTTGCAGCGCGTATTGCAGAAACCCATTGAATGGGTGATAGCCGTGAAGCTGGAGCGCAACTACACGAAGGAGGAAATCATAGCACTATACCTTAATTATTTTGATTTCCTTCATAATGCGGTGGGCATAAAGACAGCCGCTAATACATATTTTAATAAGGAACCGAAGAATCTGACGGCTTGCGAGGCTGCCACACTCATAGGTCTGTGTAAGAATCCGTCTTTGTTTAATCCTGTACGTTATCCCGAGAGATGCACGGAGCGACGCAACGTCGTGCTCGACCAGATGCGAAAGGCGGGATACATAACAGAATCGGAATACCACGAGTTCACCAACGAACCCCTTGTTCTTAATTTCCACCGTACAGATCACAAGGACGGCACAGCTCCGTACTTGCGTGAGTTCCTGCGTATATATATGTCGGCGGAACGTCCTGACAGAGCCAAGTATCCGTCATGGAACAAGCGACAGTACGTCATCGACTCCATTGCGTGGGAGACTGATCCGCTATACGGATGGTGTAACAAGAACTTCAAGAAGGACGGCACACCATACAATCTTAACGCCGACGGTCTTAAGGTATATACAACCATCGACTCACGTATGCAGCGATACGCTGAAGAGTCGGTATATAATCATGTTGCACGATTCCTCCAGCCAGAGTTCTTCAAGGAGAAACGAGGAAAAGCCAATGCACCTTTCTCATCGGCTCTGACAAAGAAGCAGGTCAATCAGATTATGGAACGTGCCGTTTTGCAGAGCGAGCGTTATCGTGCTCTGAAGGCAGCAGGAGCTTCAGACGAGGAAATCCACCAGTCGTTCCATACGCCTACGGACATGTCTCTCTTCACATACCACGGCGACCTTGACACTACGATGACACCTATTGACAGCATACGTTATGTCAAGTCTTTCCTCCGCGCAGGATTTATGAGTATGGATCCGAAGACGGGCGAGGTGAAGGCATACGTAGGAGGCCTCGACTATACGCACTTTATGTACGATATGGTTATGGGCGGACGCCGTCAGGTGGGATCCACCATCAAGCCCTTCCTCTACAGTCTTGCTATGGAGAACGGCTTCTCTCCGTGCGATCTTGCCCCTAACGCGCAGCGTACATATATGGTGGCAGGTCGTCCCTGGACTCCACGCAACGCCAACCACAGACGTGCTGGCGAGATGGTGACGCTGAAGTGGGGTCTGGCACAGTCGAGCAACTGGGTTTCGGCTTATCTTATGAGCAAGCTAAATCCGCAGCAGTTCGTGCAGCTGCTCCACGATTACGGCATAAACAATCCCGACATCCATGCTTCTATGTCGTTATGCCTTGGTCCGTGCGAGGTGTCGGTGGCTGAAATGGTTAGCGCATACACGACGTTCGTCAATAACGGCATCCGCACCGCTCCGCTCTTCGTGAGCAGAATAGAGGACAACGAGGGCAATGTCATCACAGCCTTCCAGCCACGCATGAACGAGGTGATAAGTGCAGAAAGCGCATACAAGATGATTGTGCTGCTAAAGGGTGTCGTCGACGGAGGTACGGCAGGCCGTCTGCGCTATAAATATAACTTTACTGGCGAGATTGGCGGAAAGACAGGTACAACGAACCGCAACTCCGACGCATGGTTTATGGGCTTCACACCGCAGCTCGTCAGCGGCTGCTGGGTAGGCGGCGAGGACCGTGACATTCACTTCGACTCTATGCGTATGGGTCAGGGTGCGACGATGGCGCTGCCTATATGGGCTTACTTCATGAAGAAAGTGTATAGGGACAAGAGCCTGCCTTACGACCCCAATGCCGTATTCGACCTTCCTGAAGGCTATGATCCTTGCAAGAACGACACCGAATACAACACGGGGTACGACATCGACGAGGTGTACGAGTAGGAAGAAAACGGAAGAATAAGGTTTAGAAAAAGCGTACAAAAATTTGGCGCTTTTAAAAAAATTATATACCTTTGCAACGCGTTTGAGAAAAACGACAATGTTTTGGCCGATATGGCTCAGTTGGTAGAGCAACGCATTCGTAATGCGTGGGTCCCCGGTTCGAGTCCGGGTATCGGCTCAAAACATGCCAAAGCATTATTCGCTTAACGCGGTAATAGCTCAGTTGGCAGAGCACTAGCTTCCCAAGCTGGGGGTCGCGGGTTCGAACCCCGTTTACCGCTCACAATCACAAAACGCTGTAGATAATTCAACAAATAAGTCAAGGAGGTTCGCTAAGAGCCTCCTTTTTTTGTGTCCTCCAACGTCTAATATAGCGTTATTAGGAGGTTTTGGGGGTCGTTAGGATGTGTTTGTGGGACTTTCTGGTCTCCGCCACACACAACCATACGCTTTGCGGAAGGCATGATAGAAGCTGGAGGTGTGTTCGAAGCCGCAGCGTGAGGCTATTTCGTGGCCTCCGCCACTTTTATACAAGATAGCCAATAACGAAAAAAGCTGAACCTCAATTCTGAGATTCAGCTTTTTCTTTTGAGGTACCTAGCAGAGTCGAACTGCTCTACACGGTTTTGCAGACCGTTACCTAACCGATCGGCCAAGGTACCAAAGTGTTGTTCCTTATTTGCGGTTACAAAGGTAGACATAATAAATCATTCCGCCAAATGTTTTTGAAGAAAAAATTCATACTTTTATCAAAAAACTTTCATTTTTATTGATTCGCTCCTATTTACACATTAATATATATACCTAATTTTAGGTAAAACACACTATATAGCATAAAAAACGCAGTAAAGAATGTAGGCGAATCAAACAAATATGGATAACTTTGCATTAAGCATACATCTAACAAAACATTAAATACAATATAAAAATGACACGAACAATAAAAAAACTTGTGTTTTCGCTATATACCATCGCTGTGGTGTGTATGGGTGCCGCCACAGTAATAGAGAAATACCAAGGCTCTGAATTTGTATCGGCACACATTTACGGCACGTGGTGGTTCGCGCTCGTATGGGCATTGTTAGCTGCCACTGCCACCGTCTATTTCCTCCGAAACCGCACGAAGTCGTGGACGGGCATCACGCTCCATCTCTCGTTCCTCGTGATTCTCGCAGGAGCGTTCCTCACCCACATAAGCGCCGAACGGGGCATCATCCATCTGCGCCTCGGCGAGACCACCGACCGCTACACCGTCTTTACTGACGGCACGAACGCAAGCAGCGAGAGCCTGCCGTTCCAGATACGCCTCAATAAGTTCAGCATACAGTATCATCCCGGCACGGACGCCGTGGAGGACTACGTGTCGCAGTTCAGCATCACGAAGGACGGACAGACCGTGCAAGGACAGGTATCGATGAACCGTATATTCACTTGCGGCGACATGCGCCTCTATCAGGCTTCGTACGACAGCGACGAACGGGGCGTCTCACTCGCCACCAATTCTGACCCCTTCGGCATCCCCGTCACCTACACCGGCTATGCCCTACTTTTCCTTTCCCTCATCCTCATGCTCTTCGATCCGCGCGGAGCTTACCGCGCCCTGCTCCGAAGCGAGCATCTCCGCAGGGGAGCGCTCCTCACAGTCATGGCTGTAGCTACGTTCTTCGGTAGCACCGCTTCTGCTGCAGACCATACGCCCCACGCCCTGCCCGAAAAGACAGCAGAGAAGTTCGGCGAGCTGTTCATTCTCCACAACAACCGCATCTGCCCCATGCAGACCTTCGCCATCGATTTCACCAAGAAGCTCTACGGAGCACGCTCCTACAAGGGACTGACAGCCGAGCAGGTGCTCACGGGATGGATATTCTGGGGAGAGGAATGGATGAATGAGCCTATAATAAAGGTGAAGAGTGGCGATCTGAAGCAGGCACTCCAGCTGCCCGACTACGTATCGGCAGGGTTCTTCTTCGATAAGGATATGGGCGGATACACGCTCGGTCCGTACGTTAAGGAGTATTACGAGGGCAATAAGGACAAGTTCCATACTCAGGCGTCCGCCCTTGACGAGCGCATACAGCTGGTAATGGACCTCCGTCGCGGCACCCTCCTCAAGATATTCCCCATAAAGTCTGACAATGGAAAGACGGCTTGGTACGCCCCCACAGCCGACCTGCCGTCGTCCCTCGACTATAAAGAGCGGAGCTACATACAGTATGTCTTCACCCTGCTCTACGACTATGCAGAAGCCAACCGCCAGGACAGCATCTGCCATACGCTTGACAAGATGCAGGCATTGCAGATCAAGAACGGCGCAGCTTCCATCCCGTCAGAGAAGCAGACCACAGCGGAACGGACATACAACAGCATCCCCTTCGCCACCATCCTCTTCGTCCTGTGCCTCACGATGGGCGTCCTCTCGTTCCTCTACACCGTGACGCGCATCTGCCGCCAATGCCGCCTCGAGAGCAACCACGACCCGCGCGCCACAAAACGCAGACGCTCCGACATCATCGTAAGACGCTTCTCACGAACTGTCATGGCAGCCGCCTTCGTCTCACTCACCTACTGTGAGTATCTGCGCTGGACCATAAGCGGCACCATCCCTATGGCAAACGGCTATGAGACGATGCTCTTCGTGGCATGGACGGTCATGCTGCTCAGCCTCCTGCTCAGCTTCCGCTTCCCCATCATGCTCACATGCGGCTTCCTCATGTCGGGCTTCTTCCTGCTCGTAAGCCACATCAGCCAGATGGACCCGCAGATAACACACGTCATGCCTGTGCTCAATTCTCCACTGCTGAGCATACACGTCAGCATCATCATGATGGGCTTCGCGCTCCTGTCCCTGACGTTCATCAATGCCATAACAGCCTTGACCGTGAAGCTGATAAACCGCGACGCCACCCGTCAGATGGCAGCCCTGCAGAGCCTTTCGCTCCTTTTCCTCTATCCTGCCGCCACCACACTCGGCATCGGCATCTTCGTCGGAGCCATCTGGGCAAACGTCTCGTGGGGCGAATACTGGGGATGGGACCCCAAAGAGGTATGGGCGCTTATCACGTTCATGGTGTATGCAGCCGCCCTGCATCCCAAGACGCTGCCCGTTCTCAGACGTCCCGTGACGTTCCACGTGTTCATGCTCCTGGCATTCCTCACCATCCTCATGACATACTTCGGTGTCAACTACATCCTTGGCGGCATGCATAGCTACGCATAACATTATTCTTATATACAATGCTAATCCCGGCAAAAACCAATCAGAAAATTGGTTTTGCCGGGATTTTTTGATTAATTTTGCAAACATACAAACACGAATCATGACACAAATCAAAAAAAACAGTATCATTGCTGCAGCATTTGCCATCGCCGCAGCCACTTCTCTTACAGCCAATGCCCAGAAGCAGACGGCTGCGCCAGCTCCCATTCTCCCTCTTCCTGAGCAGAAACAGATTGACTGGCAGAAGATGGAGACATACGCCTTCATCCACTTCGGTCTCAACACCTTCAACGACCGCGAATGGGGATATGGCGACTCAGACCCCAAGACTTTCAATCCCACACGCCTCGACTGCGAGCAGTGGGCACGCACCCTTGTGGCTTCGGGCATGAAGGGCGTAATCCTCACCGCCAAGCACCACGACGGATTCTGCCTGTGGCCGTTCGAAGGCAACGACTATAACATAAGCCAATCACCCTATAAGGACGGCAAGGGCAACATCGTACGCGAACTTTCAGACGCCTGCAAGAAGTACGGACTGAAGTTCGCCGTCTATCTCTCGCCGTGGGACCGCTCACGTGCCGACTATGCCACACCCGGCTATCTGCCCTACTTCTACGCTCAGCTCCGCGACCTGCTCACCAATTACGGCGACGTATTCGAAGTCTGGTTTGACGGCGCCAACGGTGGCGACGGCTATTACGGCGGCGCTTGCGACTCACGCACCATCGACCGCAAGAACTACTATAACTATCCGCGCATCTTCGAGATTTTAGACAGCATACAGCCGCAGGCAGTGGTCTTCGGCGACGGCGGACCCGGATGCAGATGGGTGGGCAACGAGAAGGGATTCGCCGGCGAAACCAACTGGGCATTCCTACGCAAGGGCGAGGTATATCCCGGATACCCGAGGTACAAAGAACTGCAGTACGGACATGCCGACGGCAACCAGTGGACACCAGCCGAATGCGACGTATCCATCCGTCCGGGATGGTTCTATCATCCCGAGGAAGACGGAAAGGTGAAGTCGCCTGACCAGCTGGTCGACCTCTACTATCGCAGCGTGGGACACAACGCCACTCTCCTGCTCAACTTCCCCGTTGACCGTGACGGCCTCATCCATCCCGTCGACTCTGCCAACGCCGTACGTTTCCACAACATCATAGAGCGCGAGCTCTCACACAACCTCGTGGCAGGCATGAAGCCGAAGGTAAGCAACGAGCGCGGAACAGAGTTTGCGGCAAAGGCTCTCACCGACAATTCGTGGGACACATACTGGGCAACAGCCGACGGAGTGACCACAGCAGACATCACATTCTCCTTCAAGAAGCCGCAGAAGATCAACCGCATCATGCTGCAGGAGTATATCCCCCTCGGACAGCGCGTAAAGAAGTTCGTCGTGGAATATCTTGACGGCAAGCAATGGAAGCCGGTATGCCAGAACGAGGAGACCACCACCATCGGATACAAGCGCCTCCTCCGCTTCCTCACCGTAGAGACCAAGGGCGTGCGTGTGCGCATCCTCGACTCACGCGGACCCATCTGCCTCAACAACGTGGGCGTGTTCTTCGGAGGCGACGACGCACAGCTGACATGGAGCCCCACGTCAGAAGCCATCAAGTCGCTGCCGTTCTCGCTCGTAGGCATCAGCGAGGCTGAGCAGACTAAGGGCACCGACCGCGACCCGCAGACCGTGCTCTTCACCACCTCTAAGGAACTGATCATCGACCTCGGCAAGAACACAGAGGTGTCACAATTGCTCTATCTCCCCGACCAGAGCGACGCTCACCGCGGCCTCATCCATTCCTACACCATCTCGGCATGTGACGCCAATGGCAAAGTCATCAAGACGCTGAAGTCTGACGAGTTCTCGAACATCCAGAACAACCCCATCCTCCAGGCCGTCACCTTCCCCGCCACCACCACCCACTTCCTCAAGCTGAGCGCTGACCGCATGGTAAAGGATGGCGAACAGATAGGAATAGCTGAGCTTGGCGTGAAGTAACAAGACATTCAAGAACAATATAAGAAGAAAAAAGATTGAGGGTGTGTCATGACTCACAAACATGAGTCTGACACACCCTTAATCATATCAAGTCTTTTATCAACCAGCCGACATAAAGGACAACGGGACTAAACACTATGCATATATCACATATTGTTTTTTTCAATGCAAGCTTCATACTTCCTATTTCCTTTCTGCGAGAGTTGATTATAACAATAGTGCTAATAAAATACAATCCATAAAGGCTCCATGTTACGGGGGACAACCATTTGACATTTGCATGATAGGTTATCATGCCGCATATTAAAAAAGCCATAGAAATCCAGTCGTGTAATATTCTCATAGTGGATACATTTCATTCAACATTTTATTTATGCATATTGCAAAGTTAGTGTATATTAATGGCATTAACGTTTAATTCGGACAAAAAGTCGTCCGAAAGAGGCAGTATTGTGAAACAAAAGACCATCTTTTGCATCAAAAATGAAACATTATATCACGGTGATGTAACATAATTGTAATAAAAAATGTCTATCTTTGCATCCGAAACAATTGATAACCATAAAGTTTTAAGAATGGATTTTAGCAAACAAGCACTGTTTATGCTAATGCTGACAGGCGGCACACTCAACTGTTTGCCAGCAGCAGCCACTAAGACGGACGTCTTGGAAACAGTAAAAGATCTGATGCAAGTTAACGGAAAAGTGGTGGACGAGAAAGGCGACGCCATTATCGGAGCAACAGTAGCCGTGGACGGCACCAGTCTCAAGACCATTACCGACGTGGAAGGCAACTTCACTTTGCCGAACGTGAGGCGCGGAGCCATGATGTCCGTATCGTACATCGGCTATGAGCGCACCTTCGTAAAGGCGGCAAAGGATGTCAGCATAGAACTTAAGGAAGACGACCATCAGCTTAAGGAAGTGGTGGTCGTAGGCTACGGTCGTATGCAACGCAAGGACATAACCTCGTCAATCACGACTGTCAATTCGGACGACCTCAACAAGGGCGTATTCACCACACCTGCCGAGATGCTGCAAGGCAAGGTGCCCGGTCTTACGGTAACGACAAGCAGCAACCCTAACGAACCAAACTCATCGGTCATACTTCGCGGTGCATCCACATTGCGCGAAGGCGATGCCATGCAACCTTATTATATAGTGGACGGCATTCCGGGCGTTGACCTCTCACTCGTCGCCGCTGACGACATTGAGAGCATTGACGTGCTGCGCGACGCCACAGCCACAGCCATCTACGGATCGAAGGCAGCCAACGGCGTGATTATCGTCACCACGAAGAAAGGCAAGCGCGGCTCGGCACATGTCAGCTACAACGGATATGTGGCTATAGACAATGTGGCTAAGGACATAAAACTTGCTACTGCCGACGACCTCCGAAACTACGCCAAAGCCAACAACTTCACGCTGCCCTGCGACGAGGGAGCCAATACTGACTGGCAGAAGCAGGTGGAGCGTACGGGCATCTCGCACAGCCACAACCTTGCGGTGAGCGGAGGCAACGACAGATCGAACTATAACGTCAGCCTCAACTACGTTGACCGACAGGGCATCATACGCAATACGGACAACAAGACCTTCGGCGCTCGTGCCATGGCACAGTCGATGGTGCTCAAGGACCACCTCACGCTGGCACTCGGCATTAACGCCAACCAGACCACTGCAGAGGGTGTGGTGAACGGCATAAAGGGCATGAGCGTGACGGACGCCATGGTCTATTACTCGCCGCTGCAGCCTGTCAGAAACGCGGACGGCAGCTGGTTCGGATCTACGTCCGTGACCAACTACTTCAACCCCGTATCAATGATCAATGAGGACACGCAGAAGAACGTCTACAAAAGAATGCAGATAACGGGTAAGGCTGACCTCAGAATCGTAGACGGACTGACGCTGAGTGCCAACTACTCGTACATGGCTGACCAGAACACATACAGCCAGTATCACTCCACCAAGTCGCAGATAGTGAACACTAACGGACAAGCCACACGCAACACATACCAGAACAACAAGAGCGTCTTCGAGCTTTATGGCAACTACGACACCACCATAGCCAAGATGCACCGACTGGGCGTGATGCTCGGCTACTCATGGGAGGAGAACAACAACAATGACGGATTCGGACTTACAGTAAAAGACTTCTATAACGACAACCTGAAATGGTATAACCTGTCATACGCCAACAGCATCGACGGCATGGACGCCGTGGAGAGCGGAGCAGAATCGACGCTGCGTATGATATCGTTCTTCGGCAGACTTAACTATTCTTTCAACTCGAAGTATAACCTTCAAGCCACAGTACGTCGCGACGGTTCGTCAGCCTTCGGCAAGAACAACCGTTGGGGCACATTCCCTTCCGTATCAGCAGCATGGCGCCTTTGCGAGGAGAACTTCGTGAAGAACCTCAACGTATTCAACGACCTCAAGCTTCGCGTGGGCTACGGAGTGAGCGGCAATTCGCAGGGCTTCGATGCCTACACAGCCATCCGTACTTACGGTACGTCAGGATGGTTCTCGTACACCGACGCCAACGGTCAGACATCTCAGAAGCACACGCTGGGAGCACTCAGCAACGCCAACCCCGACCTTAAGTGGGAACGCACGGGAATGTTCAATGTCGGACTGGACTTCAGCGTGCTCAACAACCGCCTCTCGGGTACCATCGAATACTACGACAAGCACACAAGCGACCTTATATATGACTATCCTGTGTCGACAAACCGCTATCCTTACGGACTGATGACTGCCAACGTGGGCGACATCAGCAACAAAGGCGTGGAGATAACCATCAATGCCATCCCCGTCAAGACGAAGGCATTCGAATGGAGCACCACTCTCAATCTCTCGCACAACAATAATGTTGTTGAAAAACTCTCCAACGCCACATATTCCGTAAAATACATCGACGAGGCTTCGCCTGAGCTAAGCGGCAACAACGGTGTGTACGTGCAGCGACTCATGGAAGGATGTCCGATAGGTCAGTTCTACACCTACGAATGGGCTGGATATGACGAGAACGGCACATCACAATACTACGTGCATGACGCCAATACAGGCGAGCGCACCGGCGAGACCACCATCGACCCGCAGGACAAGGACCGCACAAAGGTGGGAAGCGCACAGCCGAAGCTCACGCTCGGATGGAACAACACGCTGACCTACAATAACTGGTCGCTCAATATGTTCTTCCAGGGAGTGTTTGGCAATAAGGTGTTCAACGGACTGCGTGCGCAGGGCAACGCCATCACAATGCTGAGCCAGGGCAAGAACGTCTTCGCCGAGGCACTTACCGAACAACGCTACGGCGACGTCAACTCGCAGAAACCGTCAGACCGCTATATCGAGAACGGCAGCTACCTGCGCCTCTCATCAATGACGCTGACATACAGATTCGGCAAGATTGGCGACTGGGTGAACAATCTCTCTGTCTATGCCACATGCAACAACGTATTTACGCTGACAAGCTTTAAGGGCACCGACCCTGAAGTTAACCTCGGCGGACTGACACCGGGCATTGTATGGCGAAACAACTATTATCCCCGTACACGCACGTTCATGGTGGGCATGAAGGTGAACTTCTAAACGACAAAAGCATATAAACGGAATTAACGAAACAAGGCAATGAAGAATATAATAAAAATGACATTGGCTGCGGCAGTGCTCGGCATTACAGCCAGTTGCACCGACCTGGACGTGGACGTGAAATCAAAATACACGGAATATCCCAATAATCCGGTTGCCATAGAGGGCAAGATGTCGGACGTCTACTACTCGTTCCGTCAGGCACTCGGCAACAACTATAACCGCGTGCAGACCTTCTCTTCTGACGAAGCTACGGGCGTGTCCTTCGGCACAGACTACTTTGACAAGGGCGAGAACATCCATCCCTCCATCCATAACTTCATGTCAGGCGACGACCCTGCAAACTATTGGACCGATCTGGCAAGCGGCATCACAAAGTGCAACAAGATTATAGAAGAATTTAAGGAGACTCCAAAGGTGGCAGCTCCTGCCCGCCTGATGCGCGCCTTCTATCACTTCATACTTATGGACAGCTACGGCGACGTGCCCGTGCTGGACCATCTGCCCGCTGACAATGAGGCTGTGGTGCGCAGCCCGCGTAAGGAGGTGGCTGAGTTTATTGAGAAAGAGGTGAAGGAATGCCTACCGGACCTCTCGGACAAGAACGACGCTTCCACCTACGGCAAGCCGAACAAATGGATGGCTGAGGCGCTGCTCGTCAAGCTGTATATAAACTGGGGAGTGTATACCTGTGGCGACGTTACCAAGTATGACGTTGCCACAACAAAGAACAGCAAGCTGGACGAATGCGTGAAGTACTGTGACGACATAATCGGTAGCGGTCTGTTCAATCTGAACGACCCGTACCGCAAGAAGTTTATGTTTGACAACGGTCCGCAGATAAAGGACTTCATCTACGCCATGCCTTACGACAAGGTGAGCGCACAGGGCTTGCTCTACGGTCGCTACCGCGCATTCCGCCGCATTGACGACGGCGACACGCAGGGCTATTACGGCGGAAAGATGGGCAAGTCGTGCGCCGGCATTTGTGCCATGAACCCCGAATTTGCTGACCTGTTCTGTCTTGAGGGCGACGACCGCAACGATGCTGTACTAAAAGGAAAGGTGTTCATACACGACGCCATAACCGGCGAGGAGACTGACAAGCCTTACATATATAAAGGCACTCAGCTGGAACTGACCAAGACCATAACCCTGCAGGAAGGCGGACTGGCTACGCTCAACTGTGGTGCTACGCCGGACGGATGGCGTCAGGGCTATCGCTCCATCAAGTTCTATCCTAACCCTAATGAATATAGCGCATACAACCGCTATCAGAGTAACGACGTGCCAATCTTCCGCTTCGCCGACATCATCCTCACGAAGGCAGAGGCTATAAAGCGCGGAGCCACCGCCACCAACGGCGATACGCCACAGTCGCTCTTCAATCAGATTCGCAGTTACGTGCATGCTCCCCTGCTCGACCACAATCCTTCGCTTCAGGAAATCCTCGACGAACGCGGTCGCGAATTCTTCGACGAGAACTGGCGCCGCAACGACATGATACGCTTCGGCACGTTCGAGAGCGAATACGGATTCCACAAACACAGCAATCCGGACGCACGCTTCGACAAGACATGCCGCATCCTGCCCGTCCCCGACGACATCCTCAAGGAGAATACCAACTGGAAACAGAATCCAGGATACAACAACTAATAATACTGCTTAATTCTTTATCAAGCCATCTGCATAGCCAAAGCCAATGCAGATGGCTTTTTTATATCCTTCTTCATCATGAGTTACTTTATAAAATAAAAAAAGATATGCTGATTAGTTACAGATTCTTCTTTAACTTTCATGCCACCACATAATACTGATTATACCTGCACAAACTGCACCAATGAAAAACATAGAAGAAATAACATGCCAAACTGCATTATTCTTATGACTTTCAAATTTATGGAAATAGCCTATATATTCCTCATTTTTTTGACCCAAGAAATGGGTAAACAGTATAGAGATACCACAAGTGATTATAAGAAATATAAGGAAATGGGAATTCTGAATAGGAAATATTCTAAGTTTCTTAAAAATTGACAGAATAAACATTTCATACGGAACAAATATAAAAGCTAATGTTCCTTCTGCACGCGCAATACCTATTCCTATTTTTATATCATAAAAAACCACTTCCATCGTTTTATGCACATTTTTTATATAGTGCTCCAACGTTGGATTATTTTTCTGAATATAGCCAAACGGATTCCAAAAATATAGCCGTTTGCATATACGATTGACAAAAGGCCAAAGTATTCGCATCGGGATGCGATAACTCCATCTTTCTGCACAATATAGAGAATACAATAGTCTTATTACAAATAGTTTCATACCTAATAGACGTAATCTTCCAAAATACCGCAGCACTATAATTTAACATTTTTATCAGCATATAGACAACAAAAAGTTGTCCAAGATTTGACCATATCAGAAATTTTACTTGTCTTAGTGCTGCGAGTCAAAACAAATAAGATCCTAAATGACACAGCAAAAGTACAAAAAAAAACTGGAATTTCACTTCTTTTAGAGATTGTCTATGTGTCTACCTGTCCCGGCAAAACGATCTACAAATACAGATCTGATTCTTTTCACTTTACCACGAATAAAACAATTTGGGACACGATCATGATGTTCTTCATCAAAATCGATACCACAGGCACAAGTGTATGGTTTGTCCTTTTGTTGGCACAGTGATGCTCCAGCATCACTCATGATATAGTTTGGCGGTTAGTTTGCCTGACAATATTTGCATTTCTAATGCTCAATACTCCTCGTTCAGCGCACAACAAAATCTTTGGTGCGAAATTCTTGAGT
>OIYY01000612.1_pt1 | contig 23923 bp, 22 predicted proteins | sample 1588341 | NCBI WGS metagenome assembly OIYY01 (sample SAMN03283287) | human gut metagenome | biome: human-associated habitat; material: feces | host: Homo sapiens | place: Peru | collected 2012 | reverse complement strand
GAAGGGCCTCCTTTCTTACATAATTTATAGTTTTTATACATAAATTATATCTATTACCTTACGTATAAAATAATACCATAAGTAATGATATTTTGCAATAAGTATTTAGAAAATAAATAAAATTTCACAGCATAGACTACAGGCTATGTTATGCTTCTTAAGACTATAAATATAGGCTTAAGAAGCAAAAAGAAATAGAACAAAACTATTTCTTTAATAAATCTTTTCTAGATAAGTTAAGTTTACCTTTCTTATCATATCCAGTAGCTATAGCTATAACTTCATCACCAACTTTAAACAAATCACTAGGTTTATCTACTCTCTTAGTATCAAGTTGGGATACATGAATTAATCCTTCACATCCAGGCCATAATTCAACAAATATACCAAAGTCTTCTACATTAACTACCTTACAAGTATAAGTCTTACCAATTTCTACTTCTCTAGCAATATTCTTAATTCTTTCAGCAGTCTTATTAATAATATCCCTATCAGTATGGTAAATAATAACTCTACCATCATCTTCAAGATCTACTTTAACAGCATTAATATCATTAACAGTATTAACATTACTACATTCTAAGATAATCTTAGTAATCATCTCTCCACCACGACCAATAACATCTTTAATCTTATCTGGATTAATCATAAATACCTCAGTCTTAGGAGCATACTTAGATACATCTTCTCTTGGTTTAGCTATTTGTTTTTCAATAACATCTAATATTTCAAATCTAGCTTTCTTAGCTTGAGCTAAAGCCTCTTTTAATATTTCTCTATTAATACCATCAATCTTAATATCCATTTGAAGAGCTGTAATACCGTCACGAGTTCCTGCTACTTTAAAGTCCATATCTCCAAGATGATCTTCCATACCTTGAATATCAGTAAGAATAGTATAATCATCTTCATGAGTAATAAGTCCCATAGCAATACCTGCTACTGGTTTCTTAATAGGAACACCAGCAGCCATAAGAGCCATAGTACCAGCACAAATAGTAGCCTGACTACTAGATCCATTACTTTCAAGTATTTCACTAACTACCCTTATAGTATAAGGAAATTCTTCTTCACTAGGAATAACATAAGAAAGTGCTCTCTCTCCTAATGCTCCATGACCAATTTCTCTTCTACCAGGAGCCCCATATCTACCAGTTTCTCCTACTGAGAATGGTGGGAAATTATAATGTAACATAAATCTCTTAGCATCTTCAATTCCAAGACCATCAAGTATTTGATGTTCTCCTAAAGCTCCAAGAGTAACTGTTGCTAAACTTTGTGTTTGTCCTCTAGTAAATAAAGCACTACCATGAGTTCTAGGAAGTAAATCAATATCAGTAGATAATGGTCTAATCTCGTCCATAGCACGTCCATCTGCTCTAGTCTTCTCTTTAACAACAATATTTCTAAATAATTCATATTCTATACCATGGAATATTAAAGCCACTTTAGTAAGTAATTCATTTAATTCCTCAGGTTTCATAGTATCTTCATTTTCATTCTTATACTTTTCAACTACTTCTTCTTGTAAACTATCAATAGCAGCATATTTCTCTAATTTATCTTTAATTCTAAGAGCCTTATCAAGTCTTTCTCTTACATAAGTATCAACTTCACTTCTAAGTTCTGAAGTTATTTCTAACTTTTCATATTCCATAGTAGGAAGACCAATCTCTTCAATTATTTTTTCTTCAAAAGCAATTAACTTCTTAATAGCCTCATGTCCAAACATTAAAGCCTCAAGCATATCATCTTCAGAAGCTTCTCTAGCACCAGCCTCAACCATATTAATAGCATCTTTTGTACCTGCTACTGTAAGGTCAATATCAGACTCTTCAGATTGTTCTACAGTAGGATTAATAATAAATTCTCCATTAATTCTACCAACTTTAACTGCTGCTACTGGTCCATTAAATGGTATCTTACTAATAGATACACAAAGTGATGATCCAAGTAAAGCTGTAAGTTCAGGTGAATTATCTTGATCTACAGATAACACTGTATTAACAATTTGTACCTCATTCTTAAAATCCTCTGGAAATAATGGTCTAAGAGGTCTATCTATCATTCTAGCAGCTAGTGTAGCAGCATCAGTAGGTCTACCCTCTCTCTTAATAAATCCTCCAGGTATCTTACCTACAGAATATAATTTTTCTTGGTATAAAACCATAAGTGGAAAGAAATCAGATAATAGATTAGCACTCTTACTAACAACTGCCGTACTAAGTACTACTGTATCACCATATCTAACAAGTACAGCTCCATCAGCTTGTTTAGCTAGTTGTCCATGTTCTACTACTATCTTTCTTCCATAAAAATCTAACTCGAATACTTTTTTATCCATATCTTCTACCTCCAAATTCAGTTATCTTTTTAAAATTAAAGGCACTCAAAAAAGAGTGCCTACTTTTAATAATTATTTTCTTAATCCTAATTTTGCAACTACATCTCTGTATTTCTTAACATCATTCTTAACAAGATAGTTTAATAAACTTCTTCTCTTACCAACTTTAATTAAAAGTCCTCTTTTAGAAGCTTTATCTTGTTTATTGTTTTTAAGATGTTCAGTTAAAGCATCAATCTCACTAGTAAGAATAGCTATTTGTACTTCAGGAGATCCTGTATCTTTACCATCTCTAGCAAATTCTTTAATGATTTGTGCCTTCTTTTCTTTATTTAAAGCCATTATATTTTCCTCCTTATTTTATTTTCACCTTTAACCTAGTTATGGTAAGAGGTACCAATAACAAAGTCCAAGGAACATATTAATAATACAATATATTTTATCTTTTGTAAAGTAATTTATGATAATTTAACAAAATATTTGTCTATAATATTATTAAATATTTCTTCATCTATAGGTTCTAATATAACATCACTAAAACCATACTCTTTATAACTATCTTTATATTCATTATTCCCAGTAAGTAATATAACCTTAGTATTAAAAGACTTAATCATAAGTAATTTCTTCATAATAATAAGTCCACTAAGAGGTTTAATATCATCCTCAAGTAATATTAAGTCATATTTCTTATTACCTCTTATTTTATCTAAAGCCTCTTTACCTAGTTCTATTATTTCTAAATCTACTTCTTTACCTTTAAGTAATTTATTAATTAATTTACCATCACTACCAACATATAAAATATCTCTTTTATCTACTTTTTTCTCATATTCATCTAATTTATTATTATCTATTACTAATTTTTGATCTAATATAATTTTCATATTAGTACCCTTACCATATGTACTATTAGAAATAATAGTACCACCCATCATAGTAATAATCTTCTTAACATTATATAAAGTATCATTTAAATTATAATTTTCTTCTTTATAATCCTTCTTATTAACAAATAAACTACCAAGTTTTTCACTATCAATACCAATACCAGAATCCTCTACATTAATAATAAGTCTAACCATATTATTCTTAATAATAGTATTAACATCTAATTCAACATATCCCTTATCAGTATACTTAACACTATTATCAAGTAAAATATCTAGTATTTTCTTTAAATTAATACCATCACCATATAAATATTTAGGAATATCACTAGATATATTACTCCTAAAAGAAATATTCTTACTATTACATTTCTTCTTATATATACTAATTAAACTATCTAATATTAATCTAATATTATACTTCTCATCATACACCCTAATACTAGCCCCATCCATATTAGAAATATCTAATATTTCATTAGTCATAGTTGTAAATCTAGCAGTACTACCCTTTATCTCTCTAGCAGAATTATCAATAACTTCTATATCAATCTTTTTATTATCAGTCTCATCTAAAATAATATCTGCTTCTTTATTTATGTCCCTAGTAATACCACGAATCTCATTAGTCATATTATACAAAAACATTGTCTTTTCTTCATTAGCATTATCACTAATTTCTTTAGCCCTATGTATCTCTTCAATTATCTTCATATCAGGATTCTCAATAGTAAAATACATAACAATAGTTACAAGTACTTCAAGTGGACTAACTAAAAACAATTCAGGATACTTAATCTGAAGAAATAAAGAAATACCACCAAGTACAAGAAATACAAACATTGGAATATATTTTTTATTACTAATTTTTTTAATATTTATAATAGAATTAATTATAATAACTATAACTGCCAATACAGCAATCAAATAAGTAAAATTAACAGCCATACCACTAGTATACATAATGTTATTTTTATAATAATAATCTATTGGTAATACTGATATTAAAAACACTATTACCAAATAAACAACCCAAAATATTTTATATATTTTTTTAGATTCAAAATCAAAAGATATTGAAACAACATATAACATAAAGAATAATATCCAGCTATCTAAAGATATCAAATATAAAACATTAATGATTCTTGTAACATAAGGTATATTACTAATATTAACAATAGAAAAATATCCAAATAATCCAAGTAATAATTCTAAAAATGTTGATACAAGAAGTAAACTATATATTCTATTTTCTCTTGTCTTAATCCTCTTATTCTTAAAATATATAATTATAATAAGTAACGTATAAACAACCCCTGAAAATGTTAACCCCAAATTAAAATTCATTTTACTACCACCTTTTTATTTTTTTATTAAAATTTTACTCTTATTAGGTACAATTACATCATAGTAATCAAGACCCATATTTGTCTCATGACAGACTATACTAATCTCACTTCCATTTATACCATCATCTTTTATTTTTTTGTAATCCTTCTTCATTGCTGATGTATATGGTAATTCATCTACTATTCTCCATCTAGTAGGTATATCACGAAATGACATATTTTTATTACTCAAAATATAATTGTCAATAATACTACTTATAATACTTTTTATATCAATACCCTTACTATTTTTAGATAAGACAGTATATATAAGAGGCATTGTTCCAAATTTTGTTTCATCATAATATTCAGATACCATAGCATCCTCTATAAATGGCGAACTAGTAATAGCATTTTCTAGAGCGCAAGGATATACCTTATAACCATCATATCTGCATATCATACCACTTGCTCTACCCTCAAAAAAGTATTCTCCTCTAGCATTTTTTCTCATTATATCCCCAGTATCTATGTACTCTCTTCCATTAATATTTAAAGTTTCATGTAATACCTTACCATCAAACTCACATATTGGATTACTACCTTTACTATAATATAAATTACCGCTTTCACCTATAGATACTTCTTTCATAGTATTAGGATTAATAATAACACCACTACCACCAGGTAAATCAAATCCACAACTACCAGGAGTAGACATAAAAGGATCTTCTAATATACAAGTACCATTAAATTCACTCATTCCATAACCAGTTCTAAGTAAACATTTAGCATTATGAACTACTAAAAACCTATTTATATTAGCTACTTGAGTTATTGTAAGACTTCCGCCACCATAAACAGCTTCATATAAGAAAGATAAATCAGCATCTTTATACCTATCATCTCCTATTAATCTAAGCCAAAAAGATGGTGAACCAAATAAGCAATTAGCCTTAGTGTCAAGTAAAATATCAATAATATTATCTTGCGAAAATATTGGTATTTCTATCATTTCTAATCCCAAACTATGCCCTAAATGCATTGAATCAGAAAAACCGAATTGCGCAAAACCAGGAAGTACGTGTAAAAATGTCTTAACATTACTATAATCTATATCTGATATTTGATGCTGAAAAGCAATAAAGTTAACATTTTCATTACTTGAAGGAATAGTTTTAGGTATTCCAGTAGTTCCTGAAGAATGACATATCGTAGCAATTTCATTTTCAGCATATGGATTAGTATAACTTAATTGATACCTACTATCTCTAAGAAATCTATCTACATTAAGAATATTAATATTACCATATAAAGTACTTACCTTCTTAATAACATCTTCATCTTTATATTTCATTTTATATAAAGTACTTTCAATCAAAGGTAAAGAATCAGTAATCTTAGTAATTAATACCTTATCAATATTAAGTTCATTATATATATAATCTTCAATAGGTTTAATTGAAGCTTCATATACTTTATCAAAACATACAATAGCTTTTATTTTTTCTTTTTCTAAAAAATACTTCATTCTATCTTCTTTACTAGTGGGATCAATATTATCTGAAATAGCCCCTATTTTATTCAAAGCATAAATAATAATTGTAGACTCTGGTAAATTAGGAAGTAATAATGCTACTCTATCGCCTTTACCTATTCCCATTCCTATAAATCCCTTAGCATATCTATCAATTAGTTCAATAAATTCACCATAAGTATATCTTTTTCTTCCAAATCTAAAAGCAAAATTATTCAAATTATTCTTATTACATTCTCTAACATATTGATACATTGTATACTTAGGAACATTATTTTTAATAATATCAAAACTATCATTAGAATTAGTTCTTATTTCTTTCTTTATTTCTTCTATATTCTCAATTAAACTCACTAACATCATCCCCCAGACAACATTTCTCATAAAATCACAAATATTATATCACAAAAGGTAAAAAGAAAAAAATGTACTATTTGTATACATTTTTTACCATTATTTACCATTTTTAGTTCACTATAAGTTAACTATTGTACTTACCTACCTCTACCACTAGAAGTGCTAATACCATAGAAAGATAACTTTTTATTAATATCATTCATTACTCTCTCATCATATTTCATAGGTATAACTACCTCTTGATAAAAGTTAAATAAATCTTCATAAGAAGCATTATATTTTTTAATAACACCATCTAAATTATCTAAAGAAATAAGAAAATTATTATATTCTTCTTCAGTATAAGGTGATATATTATTCTTTTGTCTATATAGTCCTTTATTAATACATTTAAATTTTACTCCTAAACTTTTTAAGTAAAAATATTCTTCTAATAGTAAATCACAGCCATCACTTAAAAGTATAGCTCCTCTCATCTTTGTTTTTGTTCTATCTAAAACAACTTCATTAGTTAAACTATTATATCTATATAACTCTCCGCTATCTTTTAATTCTCTTTCTACACTTAATTCTTCTATCATTTTAGGACTACTAATCGAAGTAACAGAACTTTTTGTATCATTAATATAGCCAACCTTAATATAATGTTTACTTCCATTAACATCAATTTCTTTAAGAGTATTAAAGTCCGGTATAGTAGATTCTGAAGTAACAGAATCAACAAAAGAAGAAGCAATATAATTATCACTATTAATTTCCATAACAAATAATGTTTTAGCATCGCTAAAAGTATTAAGTTCTCTATCTGACATTAAAGAACAAGATAAATATTGTTTACTATACTTATTATCACGATAATTCACATCACCCTTTACACCAGGTTCAAAATAACTAGCATGAATTACTGTCATAAATTTTTCTCCATTAGTAATATTATCATAACTAGTTAAATCTCTTTTCCATAACTTTATAGAATAGTCTCTGCACTTCTTTTCTAACGCAAATAATTCTCTTAAATATCTTTCAAACTCTAACCCTACTAATGAAGCATCTTCTTTATATTTACCATTCTTAACACAATATTCAACATTCTCGCTACTAAGTAAATCATTTAATATCTTATTATAAACATCATACATATTAGAATATTTATTTTTAAACTCTTTTAATTTCTTATAAGCCTCAATATAAATATTATTATCTTCTTCCATATCAATAAGCATAGCAAGTTCTTTCTCTAACTCTATAATATAACCTCTTACACTAGAATTAATCAAACTATAATCAGTAATATAATTAAACTTTCTCATATCTATTCTCCCTTTAAAAAGTTCATAACCAAATCCACAAGTACCTCTTTTTCTTTTGGATCAGATTGTGCAATCAGTATAGTAACTGCCACTAAAGTATTATTATCTATAACCATACCCTTTTCATTATATAATAGTCCATAATAATTTAAAAAGTATATAAATAAAGTTGCTGCTATTCTTTTATTACCATCAATAAAGACATGATTCTTAGTAACTAAATATAGCCTTTTCCTCCATTCTTTTAAATTATAATTTTAAATATAATATACCCAATTAACAGCTGTCGCAAAATCTGCGACAACTGCTTTTTATCTTTTCTTTAAAATATTTTTAATATATTTTGAACTGTCGCAAATTTTGCGGATAGTTGAGTTATCATGTCCTTCTTTCAAAAACAAGAGGTGATATTTTTTTTATTTTAATATACAAATAACATAAAATTATAAATATTATGCCAAATATAATAACAATTTCAAAAAATAAATAATTAATATTTAAAGACAATAACATAAAATTAATACTCTTTATTTTTAAAATATTATTAATAATACTTACTATTACATTTCCCATAAAGAACGTAATAAAACAAGTAACAAAGTAAATAAAGAAATAAATAACAAATAAATATTTAATAATTCTACTATTAGTATAACCAAGTAATTTATAAAATGATATATCGTCCTTATTTGACATTGTAAAATCTATAATATGAAATATTAAAAATATTACAACCAATATAGAAATAATAATTGTAAATATCAAAGACAATAAATGTAACACCTTATAAATAGGAGGTATTTGTATAGTTGGAAGTAATATACTATCATAATAATCAGAATAGTTTTCTTCAAACTTTTTAATATCTGTATAACTTTTAAATATAATTTCATAATCATTAGAATTAGCATAATTATTCATAGTTTGAACAAAATCAAGCTTATCTATATCAACAATATTATATTTATCTTTTAAAGTAATCACAACAGTTCTATTACTTTCTATATTTAATATGTCATTTTGTTTTTCAACTATCCCCTTATAAAAACTAACTATCAAAAAGAGAAATAATAAGATTAGTGAAAAAATAATCAAATTATTAATATTACTCTTTTTAAATACAAAACTTTTAAATATTGTTATCATAATCTAAAATTTCCTTTATCTCTAATTTATTAATTGCTGATAAATTTACTTTTGCCGCAAAGTATAAAAATAAATTTACTGAAACAAAAAGAAGTAATTCATATGTAATAGATAATTTTAACTTACAAATAGCAAGTAAATTATATAATAAGTTATCCGTTATTAAATTAAAAATAGTAATTCCTATTAAGTAAACAATAACAGAAGATATAAATCCTACCATAAGAATTAAGAAAAGCTCTGTCATAGTAATACTTACAATATTTTTACTGGTATAACCAAGCATTTTATATAAACTAATATTAGTTCTTTGTTTAATAACAATTTTCTTAATATATGTTATTAGTATTAAAAATATTATTATTAACAATATACATAGAACAGCATAAGAAGTAAAATTAATAGTCTTTATTAAATTAAAATCAAATTCTATTACTCTTTCAACATATTGATATCCTTTTTGAGTTAAATCTTCGATAACTATATCTATATTATCAGAATTATCCACTATAACATGACTAGCAATTTCTTGATTAAAGCTTCCATCCGTTTCACCAGAAAATAGTGCTTCTGATTTTTCAGTCATTTCCATAAGTTCATCATCAAGCATATAACACTCATTACTAGAGGTCATAGATAGAGCATTTGCATAAAGTCCAACTAACTTAACTTTTTTTGTAAATCCATTTAAACTAATATTAACATTTCCATCTACTGATGTAAGAACTGGCTGATAGTATAATATTTCTACATCTTTATTTAAATAATCATGTAAAGAAATTAATTCACTCTTACTTTTTTTATCACTACTAGCATATTCTATAGGGCAAATAATCTCTCCCTTATTCATTATTTTTCTCCCCTTAACAATTAAAGGTGAAAATTTATCATTTACTGGGATTATTTTGACTGTACCAGACTCGGAGTTATCATTAAATTTAATATCACCATGAATAGCATTATATGAATCGTTATAAGCATATACAATATGTTCAGTACTATTAAGTTCATCAATAGTATCTTTTACATTAGAATCAAATTTCGTAACAAGAAGTTCCCTTCCACTTATATCATCATAAATCATAGTATGCATAAAATCTTTTATATTATATGGTATTTGAATAGCAATAGTAGCTATTAAAAATAAAAGTGTAATAATAACAGAATATATTATAAATTGCTTTTTCTGAGATTTAATATTAATGATTGCCATTAAAAATATGTCTCTAATTTTCATCTAAATCATCACCAACCAATTTACCATCAGTAATTTTATAGATAACATCAGCATATTTTTTAACTTCGTCGCTATGCGTTACAACTATTACACCCTTATTGTTTTTAACAGCCAAGTCTTTTAAAATATCAAGTACCATTTTTTCATTATTTTTATCCAAATTTCCAGTAGGTTCATCTGCGATAATAAAATCAGGATCATTAACTAATGCTCGTGCTATCGCTACACGTTGTTGTTCTCCTCCCGATAATTCGTTTGGTTTATGATTAATTCTATTTTCTAAACCTAAAGATTTCAATAAATCTTGTGCTAATATTTTTCTTTTATTTACCTCAATATTTTTATTTATTAACATTGGAATAATTACATTATCACATGCTGTAAGCCTTTCATTCAAAAAAAACTTTTGAAAAACAAATCCAAATTTTTTCATTCTAATATTAGCTTTCTCATCTTCATTTAAATTTTGAGTATCTACATTATCAATCATATATTTACCATCATCAAAAGTATCAACTAGTCCTAATATATTAATTAATGTACTTTTTCCTGAACCACTACATCCGACAATAACATAAAATTTTCCTTTTTCAAAAGTGCAAGTAATTCCATCTAAAGCAATAACATTATCATTATTTTTTATCTCATATTTCTTATAAATATCTTTTAATTTTAACATTTATTTACCTCCATGATATCCTGATAATTTATAATTTTTTAATATTTTTATTAACTTTACCATCATTTATTTACTTGTTGACTTCCGTATAGTTTTTTACACATTTCAATTATTTTAAATAAAAAATATTATTCTAAATACATTTTTAATTTGCAATCAAAATTTACAAGTACTCACTTTTCACAATAATTAAAATCCCCTCTTATTCTCAAAATTAGTAATAATAACCTCTTCTACCTTACCTCTTTTTTTACCATTAGAATTAATACTTCTCTTAGCCTCAATAACATGAAAATGATATCCAGCATATAACTCATTAACCAAATTAGTATTATGATTAGAAAGCATTACGTAGCAGCCTCTACTGTCTAGTTCCTTAAATACACTAGCTAGTCTTCTCTGTTCATTCTTACCAAATCCCTCTTCAGTATAACTATTAAAAGTAGAAGTATCAGAGTCATATGGTGGATCAAAATAAATAAAATCTCCCTTTTTCGCAGTCTTAACAGCCTCTTCAAAATCAGTAGATAATAATTTAATATCATTATAATTAAGAAAGCCACATATAATTCCTAAGTTCTGTCCCTCATAAGTATTAACTTTAGTTTTCTTACCAAAAGGTACATTAAATTCATTCTTACTATTAACTCTATATAAGCCATTAAAGCATGCCTTATTCAAATATATCGTTCTAGCGGCCCTCTTATAATCAGCCATCTTATTATATTTTTTCTTATCTCTATCAAGATTTCTAATCTCATAATAATATTCTTCTGAATGATACATCTCATGATGATTAAGTTCTCTGCACATAGCCTCAAATTTCTTATCGTCCTTAATACATTCATAGACATTCATAAGTTCCTTATTACTATCATTAATAACCGCACTTCTCGGAGATAATTCAAATAATAAGGCTCCACCTCCAACAAATGGTTCATAATAAGTATTAAACTCATCAGGAACATACATCATAAGTTTATCAATAACTTGTCTCTTTCCACCAGCCCACTTAACAAATGGTTTTCCTTTTATCATTTTAAATTACCTCCCAAAAAAATATTCATTTCAAAGACCCTAGGCTTTGAAATGCCCTAACAAGACTATATTATTATAGGCTTGTAGGGAATAAATAAATATTACTTTTCAATCCCTAAATATTCATAAGTTTTATCAGTAACCATTCTACCTCTAGTAGTTCTCTTCAAATAACCATGCTGTAATAAATAAGGTTCATATACATCTTCAATAGTAGTAGCCTCTTCCCCAATAGAGGATGCTAAAGCCTCAAGACCAACCGGTCCCCCATTAAATCTTTCAATAATTGCTGTTAATAGAAGTCTATCAGTCTCATCAAGACCAGTCTTATCAACCTTTAATCTATCTAAAGAAGTAGATAATATATCCTCATTAATAATACCATCACCATATACCAAAGCAAAATCTCTTACTCTCTTAAATAACCTATTAGCAATTCTCGGAGTACCCCTACTTCTTCTTGCTAATTCTCTCGCAGCAGCATCAGTAATAGGAGTATCAAGTACTCTACTAGTTCTCTTAACAATACTATATAACTCATCTTCCGTATAATAATTAAGTTTAGCAATAATACCAAATCTATCTCTCAAAGGACTAGATAAATCCCCCGCTCTAGTAGTAGCCCCTACCAAAGTAAAATGTGGTAAATTAATCTTAATATTTCTTGAAGAACCCTCACTACCAACAACAATATCCAAATAAAAATCTTCCATTGCTGGATATAGTACCTCTTCAATATATCTAGGTATTCTATGTATCTCATCAATAAATAGAACATCTCCCTCTTCCAAAGTAGAAAGTATTGCTGCTAAATCACCAGTCTTCTCAATAGAAGGCCCACTAGCAGTCTTAATATTAGTACCAAGTTCATTAGCAATAATATAAGCAAGAGTAGTCTTACCAAGTCCTGGAGGACCATATAACAAAATATGATCAAGACTCTCTCTTCTCATAAGAGAAGACTTAATAAATACATTAAGATTCTCTTTAATCTCAGTTTGCCCAACATATTCATCTAAGCTACTAGGTCTAATATTATTATCTCTATCTTCATCTAGCTCTATATTAGTTATTACTCTCTCTTCCATCATTATCCCCCTCCTTGTATATTGATGTATATAAGTCCTTTTCCTCTTCTTTATCCTCATTTAACATTTCAATACTAGGTAAATCATCTTTCGAAGCCATACCAAAATAATCCAAAAACTCATCAGTAGTCTTATATAAAATAGGTCTACCAGGAACATCACTTCTACCACATTCCTTAATAAACCCTTTAGCTAGTAATCTTCTCATAACATAAGAAGAATCAACTCCTCTAAAAGAATCAACTTCTCCCCTAGTAATAGGTTCATTATAAGCAATAACCGCTAGTGTCTCAATAGCGGAATTAGATAAACTATTACTACTAGGATTTTCTAATAACTTCGTATAATATTCCTTATGTTCTTCTCTAGTAGTAAGTTTAATAGTATTACCCAAAAAATTAATTCTAAGTCCCCTCTTATTATCATCATAATAATTCTTTAAATTAAGTACTTCTCTCTTAGCAGTCTCTTCATCAATATTTAATATATTCATAATATCTTTTATAGTAAGACCAATATCTCCTTGTACATATAAAAGACCCTCTATAATTGCATCCATATTCTACCTCAATTCTACAAGTATTTTATCAAAATTCTTATCTTGTTTAATAATAACCTCTTTTTCCTTAACCATCTCTAATACCCCTAAAAAAGTAACTACTAAGTAAGGTCTATTATATTCCTCAATAAGTTCCTCTAAGTAAGCCTTTTTCTTATTATGTAAAATATTTCTAATACTCTTCTTTCTATCTCTTACCGAATATTCCTTATTAGTAACCGTAGTATTAAGAGGTTTCTCTTTCTCTTTTCTTTCTAAAAACTTTTTAAAAGCCTCAAGTAAATCATTACTAGATAATACACCATATTCATGATTATCCGTATATTCACTTACCTTCTCAGGACTCTTAATATAAATATTTTTCCTATCCTCTTCTAATTTCTTAAAAGTAGGAGTAAGTTCTTTATATTTTTTATATTCTATCAATTTATTAATTAAATTCTCTCTAGTAAGTTCTTCATCTACCTCTTCATCATTATCATTCTTTACCTTAGGTAATAATGACTTAGACTTAATATACATAAGTTCTGAAGCCATAACTAAATAAGAAGAAGATACATTAATATTAAGTTCATCTTGTTTTCTAATATAATCTAAATACTTTTCAGTAATTTCATCTATCTTAATATCACATATATCTATATTAGATTCTTTTACTAAGTGAAGAAGTAAATCTAAAGGTCCTTCAAAATTATCAATAGAAATATAATCCATATATCTAACACCATCCTAACTAATTATATCAAATAAACTAACATAAGTAAATTAATTTCTTTCTCCTTTCACTAAAAGCCAAGGTCTTTTAGTGTTATTTTAAGCCTTATTCTAAGTCTTAAAATAAAATATCTACATATCAATCATATATAAGCCATAATTTTTATATAATGTAACCTATTTAGTTACATATTTTAATATTTTTTTATATTATACTCTCTATTAGAGGGTGATTTTATGGATAAAGAAATGCAAGAATTAGTAACAGAACTAATTAATTATGATAGTAAAGAAGACTTATCTTGGTTACAAGTACTAAAAAATCTCTTAAAAGAAAGAAATTTAGAGTACAATGATGAAATATTAAAAAAAGTAACTAAAGAAATAACAAAAGCCGGCTACGACATTATAACCAAACCATTCAAGTTAGAAAGATACAAATAGACCTTAGGACAAACCTAAGGTCTTTATTTACATAGTACTTTCAAATAGTGGTAATATTTCTTTAAGTTTTTCCTCACCAGTTACTTCAGTAATAACTCTATTATTATCTTTTTCAGTAACAACCACTAATTTATAATCATTTTCTATATCAGTTTCACTCTCATTAACTTTAGCAATATAATAATAATCAGTATCTTGATAATTAACCTTATCTAATACTAAGTATTCTTCTCCATTTTCAAGTATAATTACTTTATTAATATTTAACATAACAGTCTCCTTTAGTTATTATTTAATTCTGGAAATCCAAAATTATCATTACTAGATAATCCATCTTTTATTGGAATATTTATATTTGGAAAAGAACTAGTTTCCATCTTTTCATCAGATACCGGTATCCAGAAAGAATTGTTATTTATATTATTATTAACATCATTATTAGTAGTAGTACTATTACTTGGCGTATCAAAAATATCTATATTAGTATCTAAATTATTTGGAGTATTATCTTCTAATTTAGGTTTAATATCCTCCCATAAAGGAACAGCACTTACTATTTTATCTTCCTCTTTATTTTCACTAGAAGTAGGTATATTCCATACTGGAGGTTTTACTTTAGGTTTCTCAATTACAGGTTCTTCCCACTTAGGCATTTCCCACATTGGAGTAGCTGGAGTATCATCTTTCTTTTCTTCTACTTTAGTTTCTTCAGGAATACTAGGTACTTCTAAAGATGGTTCTTCACTCTTCTCGGGTACTACAGGTTCCTCCTTCTTAGTATCAGATAATATTTCATCAAAAGATACAGGTTTAGGATTCAATTTCTTATTAACCTTTTCTCTAACAGCCTCACCTTTTAACTTAGCAAGACCTAAATTAAGAGTAAGTGGAGCATCTCTAACATCTTTTATTCTATAAGGATCAATAACTTCCTTAACAATAGGTTCTTCTTCTCTAGACTCTTCCTCTTTTACCTCTTCTTTAGTTTCATCAGAAGTATCCTCACTAGGAGTTTCTTCCTCACTACCATACTCTTCACTATCATAAGTATCAATCAAATTAAACTCTCGAAGTATAGCAAGTATTTCTACTGAATTATTATCATGTTCTAATTCTTCCAATCTACCTTCTTTAAATTCTATTCTACTAGTATAATTAGAAATATTATCAAGAACTTCTTTTTCTTTCTCAGTAACACTAATTTGTTCTAATACTTTCTTTTCAAAAGAAGCTAACTCATCAATATCAGTAATAGATAAGTCACCTCTTAAATTTTTTCTCTCTTCAAGTATTTCTTTAATATTATCTCTCTTTGTAAAGATACCATTAAAGTCGTCTTCAAAAACATTAACAAGCTTATATAGTTTCAAGAATAATTCTTTATTCTTAATAACAAAGTAACTCTTCTCAGCCTCGTCTACATAAGAAGAATAATCATCCTCTAAACCACTAGTAATTAAGTTCTTAACACTATCTCTAGTAACATCAAGAGTTTCTTTACTCTCTTTAACCAAAGCTTTAATATTATTAAGTTCTTCGTCAATATTATCCTCAGTAATATTATTATAAGTATTATCTTCTTTAATTACTTTCATAAATTCAGAATACAAATCATCTTCCATAATTTGATTCTTACCTTTATAATCTTCTTTCTTTTCTTCTTCTTCACTTAACATAACTTTTAGTTTAGCTATACTATCATGAACACTCTCTATTTCACTATTAGTTTCTAAGTATCTATTAATTAAACTAAGTCTTTCTCTCTTTTCATCCAATTCTTTATCAGATATAACTATTTGAAGTCCAGATATATAATCTCCCGTAGCCAAATAATATCTATCCTCTAAATCATTTCTTTTTTCTAATCTATCCTCAAGTAATTTAATTAATTTTTCTAATCTATCTTTTTCTTCTTCAATAGTTTTTGAAGGTGCTATCAAAGGTCTAACTTCTTTTTCAAATTCTTCATTATAAATATTATCTATCTTCTTTGCATATTTTTCATAGTTAATAAGTACATCACTAGGTGTCTTAACTTTCTTTTCTTTATCTAACTTAATACGCATTTCAAATATCTTACATAGATTTTCAAAAGATCTTACATTGTTTCCTTCCATAATATTTCACCTTCCTTTTTATTCATATCAGGAAATGCTAAATCATCTACCTTGCTACTTCCTAGTATCTCTGGTTTCAAATTATTATTTCCAATTACAGGTATTGTACTCTTATTGATATTATCACTAGTACCAGTACTCTTCCAAATAATATTCTTATTATTTTCTAATAAATCATATATACTACCTGTCTTTTTGCTCTCTTCTTTTTTATCTTCAATATTAAGTTCTACCTTATTATCTTCTTCTTTAAATAAATCTTTTACTTCTGCCTTAGGAGCTTCTTTTGGAGTCTCCTTTGGAACAAAATCCGATACTCTAGGTAAATCACTAATAACTCTATTAGGAGTCTCTCTTCTTATAGGTTCAACCTTTATTTCCTTTTTAGGTTCCACTGCTGGTTCCCATAAAGGAGTTTCTTCTTTATCTTCTACTGCAGATTCTTTTCTAGTAGAAATATCTGCTCTATTAGGAACTATCTTAGTTTTACCAAATAACTCTTCAGTATCAAAATCATTATCTAAATTCAAATTATCAAAAGTTTTACCCTTTAATGGATTAGGTATAGGCATCTTTACTTCTTCTTTTGTTTCTTCTTTAATTGGACTGATAACCGTTTCATCTTGTAACTTCTTTAGTCTTTCGGTAGTAGCAAGTTGTTCTTTTAATCTTGCCTCTTCAATTAGTTTTTGTCTTCTAACTCTTGCTGCCTCTATCTTTTGTTCTTCAGCAATTCTCTTTTGTCTTTCATTATATTCATTTTTCTTAGCAAGTCTTACTCTTTCTTCCTTAATTCTATCTTCACTCTTAATAAGATCACTAAGAACTAATTTAAACTCTTTAGAATTATTTTCTTCATCAATATCATATAAAATCTTATTTCTAGATTCCCTTTCTTCTTTTAACTTTTCATAAGTTTCTATATCTCTTTTTTCTAACTTAATAGTATTATATTGTTTAGATAGCTCATCATATAATTTCTTATAAAGTTCACTCTCATCAATATTTTTAAATATCTCATCAATTTTTTCTCTCTTGGCAAGTAATTCTTCATAATTAGAAGTCATCTTATCATATATATCAATTAACTTTAATATATTTAGTTCCTCATTATATTTAGAATATTCTATAGTAACTTCTGATAACATGCTATCACATTCAATTATATAAGAAGAATCTCCTAGTGATCTAGCACTCTTTAAATTATCTTTAGCCATATCAAGTGCATACTTTAAAGTTTCTTGTTTCTTAGTAATATCACTTCTTTGATCCACTAAAGAATATAGTTTAAGTTCCTCTAAAACATTATCTATCTTCTTAATCATCTTATTCTCTAAACTTTCATTAAGTCTAGTATTAGCCTTAACATTTCTTGAAGCCTCACTAATCTTAATATCAAGTGATTTCATCTCTTTAATTATCTTCTCTTGCTTAACTTTATTATCTTCATATTTTTCTATTATGTTAAGTCTATTCTTAAAATCTGATAATTTATCTTCACCAAGAAAAGTAGTTAACTCTACTAAAGAACCCGTTATTCTTTTATGTTTTAATTTTCTTTCTTCCAAGTATTTCTTTCTATCTTCAATTAAAGATATAATATTTCTAAGACGAGCCTTCTCTTCAGAGAATAGTTTTGGTTCTTCACTAAGAAGAGCCATATATTCTTCTTCATATTCAGTATTAGTCTCTAATAATATTTGCTTCTCTATTTTATCTAACTGATCACATATTCTTTCTCTCTGAAGATCATCATTTGTTAATTCTAGACTATTCAAAAACATATCATATTGTTTTAATCTTCTTACTACTTCTCTATTAGTATAGTTCACACTAAACCACCTCTAGTATAATTATAATTTTTTTTGCATTTTTTGTCAATTAATATAAGAAATTTTACATATAAATTAAAGAAAAAATAATACTAACTATCCATTAATATTATCTTACTCATATCTTAATATCAACATCAATATAACTGAATAAATCTAAATATATATTCCCTGCTTATATATAATAGCCCTTATTTTGAGACTAAGCTTAGGCTCAAAATAACACTCTAAGACCTTGACTTAGAGTGAATAACAAAAAAAATAATTATAATCTCATAATAAAATACCATAATAATATTAGGTGAATTAGTTATGAATAACAAAATAATAAAAAAATTAAAAGAAGATACAAATACCAGTAGTTATATCATATATAGAGAAAAATACATAAAAAATATCAAAATAAATTTAATATATCACGAAGCCCTAACCGATCAAGAAAAAATGTCCAATTTCATCTATCGTAGTCTAGACTATATCGAAAAAATATATAACGATAAAGATTCTCTGTATGATACCATAAAAAACAATATAAGTAATATCAAAATAAAAGAAATAAAAGACTATCAAGATATCTGCAAATACCTAAATAACGGTTTCTTAATTCTCTTAATCGAAGATGACTATTCATTAGCCCTTGAAGTCAAAAAAAATCTCTCTAGAAGTATCGATAAATCCATTACCGAAACCACTATTCGTGGTCCAATGGACTCTTTTACTGAGAATATAGAAACAAATATTGGTCTAATCAAAAGAAGAATAAAATCCAATAAACTATGGAATACCGATATTGAACTAGGTAAATATACCAAAAACAAAGTAAGTATCTTAACCATTGATGGTATTATAGATAATAACATAAAAGACTATATCATAAATAAATTAAATAACATCGATATCGATAATGTAACAGATTCAGGTACCCTAAAACACTTAATAGAAAAAGAAACAAAAACAATATTTCCCACTATTATGACTACAGAAAGACCAGACAAAGTAGTAAGTAGTCTCTTAAATGGTAGACTAGTAATAATCATAGATAACTGCCCATTTGCCCTAATATTACCCGTCTTTCTAAACGATTACTTTCTATCTCAAGACGATAAAGACTATAAAACCTACAGCGGTACTTTCATAAGAGTATTAAGATATATTGCTTTCATAATTACCATCATGACTCCTGGTATATATATAGCCCTAACTACCTTCAATCAAGAAATGATACCTCTAGATCTACTAACAAGTTTTACTTCTCAAAGAAGTACCGTACCCTTTCCCGCTATCTTTGAAGCCATATTAATGTTTTTATCATTTGAAATACTAAGAGAAAGTGATTATCGAATCCCCAATATATCTAATTCAGCCCTTTCCATAGTAGGAGCTCTAATTCTAGGAGAAGCCGCAGTTAACGCCGGTATCGTATCTCCAATTATGATTATCATTGTCGCCATTACCGCTATCAGTGCCCTAATAATAACTGAGCCAGAACTCACTAATGCAGTCAAATGGTATAGAATCCTCTTCATGATCGGAGGTACTTCCATAGGAATGTTTGGTATCTTCATAGCCTTCATCATATTCATAACCAATCTATGTAGTATAAATTCCTTCGGTTATCCCTATATGATGCCCTTTGTCAGTATAAATGCCGATATCAAAAATAGCCTAATAAAATTCCCATTAAGAAGTCGAACCAAAAGAAATAAATATCTAACAAATAATATAACTAGGGAGGTAAATCATGAAAAAAATTAAATATCTAAGTTTATTATTAATAATACCTCTATTAAGTGGCTGCTACAACTATAGAGAATTAAATGAACTAGCCATAACTACTGCCTTAAGTATCGATTATAGCGATAATAATTTCAATATAATCGTTGAAGTAATAAATCCCACCAAACAACAAGATGCCATAAGTGCCAACAACTCTCCATTTGTAAATTACTATTCATCCGCTCCCACTCTACAAGATGCCCTTCGTAATGTTGTTATTGACTCTCCTAGACAATTATATGCTGCACAGTTAGAACTTATTATTTTAAGTGAAGAAGCCGCTACTAATCATATGCCCGAAATATTAGAGTATTTCTCTAGAGAACCAGAATCTCGTACCGAAGTTAAATTTGTTATTGCAAGAGGTGATGATAGCACTAAGGCTGTTACTATTCAAACACTACTCACTAATTTTTCTTCTTCTAATATTAAACAATCTTTGGAATTACAACAAAAAGTACTCGGTTTAACTCCAGTATATACATTAAATGAACTACTAAATATGTATTTAGATCCGACACTCGAAATAAGCTTACCATCAATTATAGTATACGGTAATGCTGAAGAAGGAGACAAAAAAGAAAACATAACAACATCTACTCCTAAAGCACTGACCAAGATTGGTACTACTGCTATTTTCAAAGGAAAAGACTTTCTCGGATATTTAACTGAAGAAGAGTCAAAAGTACATAGTATAATTATTGGCAGTACTAAAGAAAGTATTATAAATTTAGATTATAAAGATAATTATAGTGTGTTTGAATTATACAAAATAGAGTCAGATATATCTCCTGATATTAAAGATAATAAAATAACATTAAATATATCTGGTAAAACAAGAATAAAAGAGTTTCACTCTAATACCAATATAACAAAATCAAAAGAAATAGATAGACTAAATAAAGAATTAAATAAACATATCGAAGATATTATCAAAAAAAACTTTAATAGTATGAGAGAAAAATATAATACCGATATATTTAGTTTTAGACAAAGTTTCTATAGAGAAAATCCTAAATATTATAATACCCACTATAAAGATACTTGGTATGAAAGTATCTTCCCTAGTCTAACTCTAGAAGTAAAATCAAATATCAAACTATACGAAAAAGGTAATACTCTAGGAGGAATAGAATATGAAAATAAAAATAACTAACATTGAAATATCAAGTACTATGTTCTTACTCATCTTCTCATGTACCTTAGGCCTAGCCCCATTTATAAGTATCAAAATATCCGGTATTGATTCTTATTTTAGTGTCTTGTTTGGCTCTATACTAGGTCTATTACCCCTATGTATAATATTATATCTATTTAACTATCAAATAGATAAACCCATAAATGAAAAAAACAAAATAATATTTGGTAAAACAGTAGGTACCATAATCAACTATCTAACTATCCCCTTTCTCTTTATATTAGGAATAACCTACCTATTCAATCTAGGTAACTTTATCATATCCCAGTATCTAACCAATACCCCATTATTAATAATAATCATAGTAACAAGTTTAACATCACTATTCATAGCAAATAAAGGAATAAAAGTAATTACCAAAACCAGTTCCATATATAGCATAATCATCATCATAGTCTTCCTAATCGCCATATTAGGGCTATCCAAAGAAATAAAACTAGATAACCTAAAACCAATATTAGAGTTTGGATTAAAAAAGCCCCTAATTGCTGGACTAGTAAATACCCTAAGTTTTACTTCCCCTATTTATACCATACTATTTATACCAAAAAAAGAAATAGAAAACAATACCAAAACAAAAAAATATTTCATCATAGCCTATCTAATAAGTATGATGATAATATTCACCATAGCCATAGTAACAAGTAGTATTCTAGGTAAATATCTTCTTCAAACATATCAGTATCCAGTATATATAACTCTAAAAAGAATATCATTATTTAACTTTATCGATAGAATAGAAAACTTCCTATCATTCCAGTGGATATTATCAGGAATAACAGTAATAGCCATGACTACCTATTCAGTAAGTAAAAATATCAAAAATAAAGAAAGTAAACTAATAAATTTCATAATAACTATTCTAATGATTACATCATCCTACTTAATATTTAAAAACAATACCAGCTTCAATGAATATCTATATACAATATACCCCTATTTACTACTACCAATACCTATAATTTATATTATAATATTCATTGGAGCAGTAATCCAAAAAAAAATATAAATAATAGTATAATATTAAAAATTAAACATATAATATTATTACAGTAGAATATAACTACTGTTTATATAAAGAGATTACTATACTAGTAGTCTCTTCTTTAGTATGAGGTATATTATGAATAGAGATTTAATAAAAATAGAAAGTGATGGCTATGTATTAGAAGAAATAATTCCAAATAAAGAATTAATCTTCTATAAAAAAGATAAAAGTAAAATAGATATTGAAGTGTTTAGATTACTATATTTTAAATATGTAACCAAAAGAATACTCTTAAAAGATAATTTTAGTGATAACGATTTAATATTCACATATCAAGATAACTATGTCAAAGTAAATATTAAATCACTACAAAAAATAAAAAAACATTCCAAATAGCCTATACAATAAAATTATAATATCATAATCTATTAGTGTGGAGTTGATACTTTATGATAGAATTTTTAAATAATGTAAGTCCAATCTTACTTGCTTTTATAGCTACTCTATTTACCTATAGTGTTACCGCTATCGGAGCTGCCTTAGTTTTTATTTTCAAAAAAATAAATAAAAATGTCATGGATGCCATGCTCGGTTTTGCCGCTGGAGTAATGATTGCAGCATCATACTTTTCGCTATTATCACCAGCTAGAGACATGGCTGAAAGCCTAAATATGAATGTAACCCTTGTTCTATTTATTAGTTTCTTTAGTGGTGGTTTACTTCTATATATCGGAGATAAACTATTCAATCTATTTGATAAAAAACTATCTAAAAAAACTAATAAAGAAAATAAAAATAATAGCTTTAAAAGATGCTTAATGTTAATAACATCCATAACACTACATAATATTCCTGAAGGACTTGCAGTTGGTGTCGCCTTTGGTTCAATAATATATGGTCTAGATGGAGCCACTTTATCATCAGCCCTATTATTAGCCTTAGGAATAGGCCTTCAAAACTTTCCCGAAGGAACCGCTGTTAGTGTACCCTTAAGAAGAGAAGGATTGAGTAGAAAGAAAGCCTTCTTCTATGGTCAGTTAAGTGGCATAGTAGAACCAATATCCGGTGTACTAGGAGCTCTTCTTGTACTAAAAGTAAGACTACTTCTTCCCTATTTACTAAGTTTTGCTGCTGGAGCTATGATTTATGTTGTAGTACAAGAATTAATTCCTGAATCGCAAACAAATAAGAGAAAAGAATTAATGGCCTTATTCACATTAATAGGATTCTCAGTAATGATGATATTAGATATAGCTTTAGGCTAAAAAAAGAAAGTAACCGCGTGAAATGCATCCCTTAAAGTAGACATTAATAAAAAAGAGGGACTACAAAAATATG